>OGYG01000898.1_pt1 | contig 24606 bp, 18 predicted proteins | sample 1576481 | NCBI WGS metagenome assembly OGYG01 (sample SAMEA3541497, study PRJEB24748) | human gut metagenome | biome: human gut; feature: human-associated habitat; material: faeces | place: China | collected 2012 | reverse complement strand
GAGAAATCTTATCCATAAAAAATGCCCCCTTTCAGATAAACAGTTTTATTTTTTTCAACTGTCTACCTAAAAGGGAGCATACCATTTAGCTTCTGGAGTTCGTCTGCTTCGTAGCCTCACAAATCAGGATTTAATCTCTTCGGAAGAGGTCTCTTGTATAAACTTTGTCCTCTACATCAGCGAGTTCATCGGAAAAACGATTTGCAATAATAACATTACAGTTTGCCTTGAAAGCGTCAAAATCTTTTTCAACTTTGCTTCCAAAGAAAGTATCATCAGCCAAAGTTGGTTCATAAATGATAACTTCTGCACCTTTAGCTTTCAGGCGCTTCATGACACCCTGAATAGAAGACTGGCGGAAGTTATCGGAGTTGGACTTCATAGTAAGGCGGTATACACCGATGGTAACCTGATTACCAGGAGTGCCGTCACGTCCGGCTGTACCATGATAATATCCGGCTTTTTCTAAGATTCTGTCAGCAATGAAGTCTTTTCTTGTAGAGTTTGATTTTACGATAGCTTCAATCAGGTTTTCCGGGACATCCTTATAGTTAGCAAGGAGCTGCTTTGTGTCTTTTGGAAGGCAGTATCCGCCATAGCCGAAAGATGGGTTGTTATAATGTGTACCGATACGAGGGTCTAAACCGACTCCATCAATAATCTGCTTCGTGTTAAGGCCGTGTACTTCTGCATAGCTGTCAAGTTCGTTAAAGAAACTTACACGAAGTGCAAGGTAAGTATTGGCAAATAATTTAACAGCTTCTGCCTCTGTAGGATTTGTAAATAAAACAGGAATGTCTTCTTTGATAGCTCCTTCTTTTAAAAGATTGGCAAAAGTATGTGCAGCCTGTACAAGACGTTCATCTTCTAATGGTGCTCCGACAATAATTCTTGAAGGATAGAGATTATCGTAAAGAGCTCGTCCCTCACGTAAAAATTCTGGGGAGAAGATGATATTTTCTGTGTTGAATTTTTCTCTTACAGAAAGAGTATATCCGACAGGAACAGTGGATTTGATAATCATAGTCGCGTTTGGATTGTATTCAAGAACTAACTTGATAACAGCTTCTACGCTTGAAGTGTCAAAGTAATTCATCTTAGGGTCATAGTTAGTAGGAGTACTAATGATAACAAAATCTGCATTCTCATATGCAAGTTTAGCATCAGTAGTTGCCGTAAGATTTAAGTCTTTTGCAGCGAGGTATTCCTGAATCTCCCTGTCTACGATAGGGGACTTGCCGGAATTGATTAGATTTACTTTTTCTTCGATAATATCAACGGCATAAACTTCGTTATGCTGGGAAAGAAGGATTGCATTGGAGAGACCTACATAACCGGTTCCAGCAATCGCTATTTTATAAGAACTCATTAATAATACACTCCTTTATTGAACATTATTAATAAAATTGTAAACAGAGTGTGTTAAAAAGTCAAGAAAAGAATATATGTCATAAGATTATTTAAGAGGTTTGTCAATTGAAAAAACTGTTATATCATGTTAAAATATTACGGATATATTACAGAACAATATTTTTTGGAAAAAAATGTAAAAGGAGAAATCATGAAAAAATATGATTATTTGATTGTAGGAGCAGGACTTTTTGGTGCTGTTTTCGCTCATGAAATGACAAAAGAAGGGAAAAAATGTCTTGTAATTGATAAAAGAAATCATATCGCAGGTAATATTTACTGTGAGAATGTAGAGGGAATTAATGTGCATAAGTATGGTGCTCATATTTTCCATACATCTGATAAAGTAGTTTGGGAATACATTAATCAGTTTGCAGAGTTCAATAATTACATTAACTCTCCGGTAGCAAGATATAAAGATGAACTTTATAACTTACCATTTAATATGAATACATTTAGCAAGATGTTTGGTATTAAGACACCGGCAGAAGCAAAAGCAAAGATTCAGGAAGAGATTGAGGAATTAGGAATCACAGAACCAAAGAACTTAGAAGAACAGGCTCTTTCTTTAGCTGGCCGTTCTGTATATGAGAAGTTAGTAAAGGGTTATACAGAGAAACAGTGGGGACGTGACTGTAAGGATCTTCCTGCATTTATTATCAAGAGACTTCCACTTCGTTTTATTTATGATAATAACTACTTTAATGACCGTTTTCAGGGAATTCCTATGGGAGGATATACTGCAATCGTAGAGAAGATGTTAGAAGGTTCTGACGTATTACTGAACACAGATTATTATGAATTCAGAAAAGAGAATGCGGATATCGCAGAAAAAACTGTATATACAGGAATGTTAGATAAATATTTTGATTACAAATATGGCGTATTAGAGTATAGAAGCGTTCGTTTTGAGACAGAGACTTTAGATATGGACAATTATCAGGGTAATGCTGTAGTAAACTATACAGAGCGTGAAATTCCTTATACACGTATTATCGAGCATAAGCATTTTGAGTATGGTACACAGCCCAAAACAGTTATTTCAAGAGAGTATCCGAGTGAATGGAAGCTTGGTGAGGAACCATACTACCCAGTGAATAATGAGAAGAACGAAGAAGTTGCCGGTAAGTATCGTGAATTAGCAGATAAAGAAGAGAATGTTATTTTTGGCGGACGTCTTGGCGAATACCGTTACTATGATATGGATAAGGTAATTGCAGCGGCATTAAAAGCAGTAGAGAAAGAAAAAAATAATTAATTAGGAGTGAGGAAATGGCAAAAGTATCTATTATTATACCTACTTATAACGTGGAGATGTATCTTGTAGAATGTATGGAGAGTGTTGTAAACCAGACATTAAAAGATATTGAGATTATCTGTATTAACGATGGTTCGACCGATGGCTCTTTAGAAATCTTAAAGAGTTATGCGCAAAAGGATGACAGAATCGTTCTTGTTGATAAAGAGAATGGTGGTTATGGAATCGGAATGAATATCGGTTTAGATAAAGCTACTGGAGAATATATCGGAATTGTAGAACCAGATGATTTTATCCCGTTAAATATGTATAGTGATTTATATGAAAAAGCTGTTGAGAATGATTTAGACTTTATTAAGGCAGATTTCTACCGTTTTAAACGTGACAGTGAAACAGAAGATATGGAGTTAGTATATAATCACTTATCTCCAAATAAAGAAGATTATAATGTGGTATTTAATCCAAGTGAAACACCGGAAGCTATCCGTTATATCATGAATACATGGAGTGGAATTTATAAGAGAAGCTTTATTGAAGAATTCCATATCCGTCATAATGAAACACCGGGAGCTTCTTTCCAGGATAATGGTTTCTGGTTCCAGACATTTGCTTATGCAAAACGTGGAATGATTATTGATACACCATATTATATGAATCGAAGAGATAATCCAAATTCCTCTGTGCATAATAAAGAAAAAGTATACTGCATGAATGTGGAATACGATCATATCAGAGAACTTTTAGTACGTGACAAAGAAGTGTGGGAGCGTTTCCGTCCTATGTACTGGCTCAAAAAGTATAATAACTATATGGGAACAGTTAAGCGTATTGGAGAAGAATATAAGAGAGAATATGTCCACCGCTTCAGTGAAGAATTCAAAAGAGGGCTTGAATTAGGAGAATTGGATGAGTCCGTATTTACAAAGATTAGCTGGGATAATATTCAGTTTATTACAAAAGATCCGAACGGTTTCTATATGAAGAAAGTTGCTACGCCGGTAAAAGTAAGAAGACTTCAGAAAAAAGTAGAAAAGTTAGAGAAGCAGAATGCAAAGCTTAAGAATGATATTAAGATTATCAAAGGTTCCAGATCATATAGACTTGGCTGGTTCCTGTTAACAATTCCAAGAAAGATTAAGGCTATTTTTAAGGGCAATAAATAAAGGAGAAGCTATGAGCGTAAAAGTATCTGTTATACTGCCGGTCTATAATGCGTCTGATTATCTTCATCAATGTATGGACAGCATTGTAGGACAGACTTTAAAGGATATCGAGATTATCTGTGTAGACGATGGTTCCACAGATAATTCTTTAGATATTTTAAAAGAATATGAGCAAAAAGATAAACGTGTTAAAGTAATTCAGCAGAAGAATGCCGGTGCTGGAGCAGCCAGAAATAATGGTTTGTCAATAGCGACAGGAGAATATCTTTCTTTTCTTGATTCTGATGATTTCTTTGAGCCTGATATGTTGGAAAAGGCTTATGAAAAAGCAAAAGGTTCTAATGCACAGATTGTAGTATTTCGTTCGGATCAGTATAGAGAAGATTTGAAGGAATTTGTAAAGGTAAAATGGACATTACATGAAAAGCAGCTTCCTCCATATCGTCCGATGAATTTCCGCTCTTTTACAGGCAATGTATTTAGAGTGTTCGTAGGATGGGCATGGGACAAACTGTTTGAGCGTAAGTTTGTTGAGGAGAAGCATTTAAAGTTTCAGGAACTTAGAACGTCAAATGATATGTTGTTTGTATTTTCAGCAATTGCGTTTGCAAAAAGAATTGAGATTGAAGATGTTATTTTAGCGCATCAGCGTCGGAATAATCCAAAGTCTTTGTCTAATACGAGAGAAAAATCCTGGGAGTGCTTCCGCATGGCTTTGAATGCATTAAAAGATGTTTTGACAGCACATGGGAACTTCTGGGAGTTCGAGCAGGATTATATTAACTATGCATTACATTTCAGTTTATGGAATTTAGATACGATAACAGGTCCAAATAAAGAACGTTTATATAATAAATTAAAAAATGAGTGGTTTGCTGAATTTGGAATAGACTCTCTTCCAGCAGAAAGATTTTATGATAAGAAAGAATATGCCAAATATCTTAAGATAAAATCAGGGGATTTTAATGCTTATTGTGAGCAGTAGACATTAAGAGGAATAGACATTGTAAGTAGATATACAGGAAGGAGACAGCGATGAATACTGATAAAAAAGAGTATGGAATTTCGGTAATAATGCCTTGTTATAATACAGAACAATATGTAGAAGAAACATTAAAGTCTGTATTGAATCAGAGCTTTAAAGATTATGAAATTATTTGTTTAAATGACGGTTCAACGGATGGTACACTAGAGATATTGAAGAGATATCAACAGTCGTATCCCAATATACGGGTGATTTCAAGTGAGAATCACGGAGTTGCGTACCAGAGAAATACAGGTGTTCAGTGTGCTCAGGGAAAGTATATCTACTATATGGATAGCGATGATTTACTTAAGGAGAATTGTTTGGAGACTCTCTATCAGTATGCAGAAGCAGACAATCTGGATATTGTATACTTTGAAGCAGATAGTTTCTATGAAACAAAAGAAATTGAGGAAGCATTTCCTCAATTTCTTACATTATACCATAGACATAAAGAATATGATGGTATTTATGATGGCAGGAATCTGTATATCCAGATGGAAAATGCAGGAGATATAAAGATGTCAGTCGGTTTGCAGTTCACACGTCGCCAGTTTCTGCTGGATAATAATATCAAGTTTGGCATGGAACGGTATTTTGAAGATAATTTGTATACTGTACAAGTTATGATTAAGGCAGATAAAGCAAGATGTGTCAGAGATAATTTGTATTTAAGACGTGTCAGGGCTAATTCAACAATGACTACTTCTGAAAATAAAATGCGTTTTGAATCTTATTTAGAAGTGGTCAGAGGCTTGATGCAGATATTAGAAGAGGAACAGCAGGACTTCGTATTGCAGGAAGCAATTTATAAAAGAATAAGAGGAACTTTTATGAATGTGTATAAAGATTATTTAAAGGTTCTGGAAGAAGAAAAAGAAAAATTTTTCGGCGAGAAAGGAAGTCCGTTATATTTGCTTACAGGAATGGCTTCCTTTATGAATATTGAGGAAGTAGACAGAAAAAAAGTATCTGAGAAATTGAAAAAGACATATGCTGAGAAATCAGAGATTAATGCAAAACTACATAAGACATATGAAGAAAAGTCAAAGATTAATGCGAAGCTGAAAAAGGCATATGAAGAAAAAACAAAACGTGGTGAAAGAATTAAAGAACTGCAGAAAGAATTAAAAGATACAAAAGAAAAATTAGAAAAAAAATCAAAGCGTTTAGAGCAGTTAGAACAGGAAAAGAAACAGATGGAGAAGCATTTTCTGGGAAGACTTGTTTTGGGAAAGTATAAGAAGTAAGAATTATCCACTGTTTCACTAAGCGAAACAGTGGATGATTATAATGATTGATTAAGGTAGAGATAAAAATGAAACAAAGAGCAGGATATCTTGATATTGCAAAGGGAATAGGTATTTTACTGGTAGTTTGGGCACATGCAAGGGGACCTTTTTCTACATATATATATCAATTTCATATGCCGTTATTTTTTTTGATTTCTGGCTATTTATTTAATGAAAAAAATACAGTAAAGCAATTTGCTGTGAGAAAAATAAAAACACTATATTGTCCGTTTGTTTTCTGGAATATATGTTTTTCTGTCATCAGTATTTTTCTTGGAATTAAAAAGTTTTCGAGAGAAGAATTTAGTATATCTATCGCAAAAATAATACTGACTATAGGAAAAGATGGGTTCTTTTTAGGGGCTACATGGTTTCTTGGATCATTATTTGTTGTATCGGTATCTTATAAAGTAATGGATGCGTATATGCTAGTTCAGAAAGAAAAAAGTATTATACTTCTGGTATTATATGCAGTAATTGCCTGCATAGGTTTTACGATAACTTTTCCAGATCTGATAAGCAGAACGCTGATTTTGTCTATGTTTTTTGCGGCAGGCCGTGTAGTACGTAAATATAAAGAAGAATTTGAAACATATGGACAAACTAAAGTCATGATATTCTTTTCAGCAGTGATTTTTTTGGTGATAGGCCATTATAACAGTGCCAATATGGGAGCAAATGAATATAGATATCCATTGCTGTTTGTGATAGGCGCTTTAGCTGCATCTTATGTGGTTATAGAAATATCAAAATATATTGAAAATCATCTGCTGATGATGGATAAGATTCTAAGTTTTTTTGGACGAAAAAGTATATATATTTTAATATGGCAGTTTGTGGTATTCCGCTTGGTAATTGCGGTACAGTTATATAGGAATCATATTTCTTTACATCATTTATTTGATTATTATCCATGTTATACAACAGAGCATGGTCAGTGGATTTTGTATACAGTTACAGGCATGATTGTTCCATTATTTATAGGGGCTGTGACAGATTTCATTGAAAGCATACCTAAAAAAATATTAAGTAGAGTAAAGAGGTAGACTGGAGTAAGTGTCATGAAGAGAGAAAAAGGAAAATTATTCTTATATACGATTGTGTCAGTGATTGCATTATGTATATCAGGAAAATTTTATAATAAAATAAATATAATAGAGTTATTTTGTAAAGAACTAAGAGGCGAATCATTTATAGGTTTATTTATACTAATTGCAATATTGGTAGTTTATAATAGTGTATGGGATAGATATAGAAAAAACAGAAAAATTATTATGCATATAGTATCTGTTTTATTTGCTCTATTTATGATAATCGGTCTGAGCTTTTCCGAAAATGGAAGTCTTGGTTTTGTTTTAGGAAGTGGTGCGCAGATGCTGATATCGCTTGTAGTATTTGCAGGCTATTACTGTATATTTGATGTTGCAATTACGATACTTTATGTATATCTGGACGGTATGAATCTAAAATGTACAAATATAAATTTTTTACATAGAAAGAAAGTGGAAAAAAATTTTTTTCTTATTGTATTTGCAACATTGAGCATATGCTGGCTTCCATATCTGCTTGTTAATCTGCCAGGATCCGTACCATACGATGGATATCGTCAGATTAATATGTTCTATGGAGTGGAAAAAATCTCGAATCATCATCCATGGCTGATAACAATGTTTATCGGATTGTTTATGGCTTTAGGAAGACATATTAGTGATAATTTTGGAGTTTTTTTGGTCGTTACTGTATTTTTTATCTTAGAAGCATTATGCTATGCAGGTGTATGTAGCAAACTAAAAAAATGGGAAGCACCAGACATCATATGTATAGGAACTATTATTTATTTTGCGATAGTGCCATCATTTGGAGCTTATGCACAAGTAGTTATAAAAGATGGCCTCTTTAGTGCTGTATTTGCATTATATATTGCTTACTACATTGAATGTTTTCTACTAAAAAGACAGGGTGCTCTAAAAAATTCAGATGTTTATAAACAAATGCTTTGGATATTTGTTTTAAGCTTTCTTGTCTGTATAACCAGAAATAATGGAATTTATATGGTTTTACCGGCAAATATTGTGTTAATCTTTTTGTGGCAGAAAAAGCAGAGATACAGTGTGATTTGTATGCTCTTTTGTCTGCTTATAAGTTTTTGTGGGATAGATAAAGGACTTTCTTCCTATTTAGGAGTTTTACCAGGCTCTGCTAAAGAGATGTTATCAATTCCATTTCAGCAGACTGCACGATATGTAACAAAGTATTCTGATGAAGTAACTGAGGAAGAGAAGGATGCGATTAATAATGTACTTCAGTATGATAATTTAAAAGAGGCATATCAGCCAGAAATTTCGGATCATGTAAAAGATTCGTTTAAAAATCCGGAAAAAGAAGAAGTGATGGAGTACTTTAAGGTATGGTTGAAGATGTTCTTTAAACATCCAATCGTGTATTTTGAAGCAACATTTCATAATAGTTATGGGTATTATTATCCATTTTATAATTTTCAGGGACTTTCTCCATATCAATTTTATATACAGGATGAACCGATTGCAACAGGAAAGTTTGATATTCATTATGTGACTCCAGAAGGTTTGCGCAATTCTTTTTTACAATATACATTACTTTGGAGAAAAATACCAGGAACAGCGCAGTTGGTGAATCCAGGAACTTATACATGGTTGCTATTACTGCTGGCCGGGTATATTATATTCAAAAAGAAATGGAGAAAAAATCTGGTACTTATTGGACCTTTTCTAAATGTTGCGATATGTATTGCATCTCCGGTAAATGGGTATGTGCGTTATGCACTGCCGCTTATGTCATGTATGCCTATATTAATTTATTGGGGGCTTTGTGTAATAGATGAGTAGAAATGGAGAAAGGAATTCTTAATTTATCTTAAAAGAGTGTATTGGATATTGTTATCGGAAAGTTTATTGATTATAATTTCTCTGATGAGAGTTTTTGAATAGTGTCAACAAGAAATTTTCCTGAATCAAGCGTATCTGATATGGGAATTAAGAAAGATTATCAGAAAGAAGAGAAAAATATGGAAGAAATTAAAGTATCAGTTGTAATTCCGGTTTACAACGTAGAAGAATTTTTAAATAATACACTTTCCGATATTACAGGACAGACGTTAAAAGAGATAGAGATTATTTGTGTGGATGATGGTTCTACAGATAATTCCTGTAAGATTATTGAAGAATGGATGGAGAAAGATTCCAGAATTCAGCTGATCAGACAGAAGAATCAGTATGCGGGGGTTGCCAGAAATAATGGTTTAAAACAGGCACATGGAAAGTATGTGATTTTCTGGGATGCAGATGATTTGTTTGATAGTAATGCATTAGAAGTTATGTACACGCAGGCAGAACAGGAACACTCTGATATATGTATCTGTGAGGCTCGCAAATACGATAATGCCAAGGAAAAGTATATTCCGTCGGATTCATATTTAAAGGAAGAGCTTCTTCCGGAAAAGCAGACTTTTAATAAGTTTGATGTGCCAGAACACATTTTTAATCTGACGAATAATGTACCGTGGAATAAGTTATATCTCAGAAAATTTATTACAAAGAATAAACTGGAATACCAGGCTATTAAGCAGGCAAATGACACGTATTTTACGATTATGGCATTATTTCTTGCAGAGAGAATCACATATGTGAAAGATGTGCTCATCGCTTACAGGGTAAATAATGATGAGAGTTTATCAGGCAAGGCTTCTGATACCGTATTTTGTTCCTATGATTCCTGGCTGTATACGAAAGAACGCATAGAGAAGTATCCAGATTTCAAGTTAGTACGATTTAGTTTTTTGAATCGTGCTTTAAGTGGATTTTATTATTCTTTGAATATTCAGACAACTTTTGAATCCTATGAGAAATTATACCGCATGCTGGTTGAAAAAGGGTTTAAAACATTCGGTCTTGATACATGCGAGGAAGAGAATATTTATGCAGCGTGGATGTATAAAGACATGCAGAAGATGTATGAGACAGAACCGGCAGATTTCCTCGTACAAAAGAGTATTACAAGACGTGTTAATAACGAGAATAATAATGTGCGCCGCAAGATCTTAAGAGAGAAGAATGCAGTGTTAAGAGAAAATGTGCGAGCACTGAAAGAGGATAAAAAGACTTTGCAGAGTGACAAAAAGAAACTGCAGGAAGAAAAGAAAAAACTACAAAAAGAAATAGACAATATTAAACAGTCTAAAGCATATCGTCTTGGAAACAAGTTGTTGTGGCTTCCGAGAAAGGTCATAAAAAGAGGATAAAGTGCGAGTTACTCTTGATTTTCTTCTTATTTTGGATATAATAAAGTAGTATAAAGAAGTAATTAATATCACAGGGGTTATCAAAGAAGGTATATTTGTTTGTAACAAGTATGCTTTCTTTTTCTTTTTTGGAATTAGAATATAATTAGAAGGGGTAATTAAAGGGGTGATTTTTACTTTTTATATGCGATTTATATGCGATGAAGTGGTATGAGGGATTGGTACATAAAGAGGTGATATGTGTGAATACTTTACAGACAAATGACTGGCTTATTTTGAATTCAATTATTTATGAGATTTATACAACAGTCGATTTTGATGGAATGAGAAAAAAGTTTTTGGAGCAGATAAAAATGCTTGTAGATTTTGACAGTGCGGATTTTTATCTGGCAGCAGCGGACGGAGAGCATAAGCTTACAGCACCGGTTCTGTATCATTGTGACGAGGATTTATCGGATGTATATGATATCATTGATTACAGCCGCGGAATTTTATATAGCGGAAAAAGTATCGTATACAGAGAGACAGATATTATGGCAGATGAGGTGCGGACAAAAACGGAGTATTATGACAAGGTATATAAGCCGAACAGATGGCATTATTCCTTACAGATGATTATAGCAAAGGATAAGCAGTTTCTTGGTGTAGTCACCTTATATAGAAATATTGGAAAAGATGATTTTAACCATGATGAAGTATTTCTTGTAGATACGTTAAAGGAGCATATGGCATATCGTCTGTGGCAGCAGAAGCAGAACCGTATGCAGTTTGGGGAAAAGCTTACGGTATCCGCAGCGACAGAGAAGTTCGGGCTTACAAGACAGGAGCATAATATTTTGCACCTTTTAATGGAGGGAAAGGATAATAGCTTTATCTGTGATTACTTATCTATTAGTATCAATACGTTAAAAAAGCATATTTTAAATATTTATCGAAAACTTGGTATTCGAAACAGGGTGCAGTTGTTTAAGAAAATCAGGGAGAAAGAGTAGAAATAGTCTTTATTCTGACAAAAATATGTGCTATAACTATTCTTGATTTGGTAATAATCTTGTAGTAATTGAAATTTGTATAGCTTTGAACAATTCTATTTTAAAATGTATATATTGCTTTACAGTAAGCAAGAAAAAGTTATTTCTGAAAAGCTCGCTTTTAAAAAGAGACTGTTGTTTTCTTGTGAGGTAGAAATATATGATATATTACAGAGTTATACACAGAGGAAAGGAATGAAGAAGAAACATGTTAATCAAGAAAAGTAAGATTTTTCTGACAGTATTGCTTACCTGTCTTTTGCTCGGGAATACATTTGGCAGTGTGACGGTAAAGGCAGCAGAGAATTCGTCTGATCAGGAAGCACAGCTGGCAGAAACAATGGCTAAGTCTAAAGAGTATAAGGCTTTCTGGTTTTCCTATTATGACTATGATGCCTATCGTGCAAAGTATAAAAAGAGAAATGCTTCCACATTTAAGAAGTATTTTACTCAGGTAGTGAAAAAGGGGAAAAGCCTTGGAATGAACTGTGTTATCGTACATGTCCGTCCGTTTGGGGATGCAATGTACAAGTCGAAATATTTTCCATGGTCAAAATGTATTTCCGGTAAGCAGGGGAAGAATCCAGGGTATGATCCATTGAAAATTATGACATCGGTAGCACATGCGAATGGAATGAAAATAGAAGCCTGGATTAATCCGTATCGTGTAGCAGCAGGCTCAACAAATTACAATAAACTTTCGTCGAAGAATCCTGCAAGAAAGTGGCATAAAAATAAAAAGACCCGCCGTAATGTTTTGGCATATAAGGGCAGCCTGTACTATAATCCGGCTAAAGCGCAGGTAAGAAAACTCATTGTAAATGGTGTAAAAGAAATTGTACAGAATTATGATGTTGATGGAATCCATATGGATGATTATTTTTATCCAGCATTTAATTCTTCCAATGTAAACTCTGCTTTTGATGCAAAAGAATACAGAGCTTCTACTATGGGCAAACATAAAAGTAGCATTGTTGCTTTCCGAAGACAACAGGTCAATACTTTAGTGAAAGCGATTCACAGTGCTGTAAAAGCAACAAAGCCAAATGTGACATTTGGAATTAGCCCGGCAGGAAATATCGATAATCTTACAAGCAGATATTCTTATTATGTAGATATTAATAAGTGGTTGAACTCCTCTGATTATGTAGACTACATCTGTCCACAGATTTACTGGGGATTCAAACATCCGTATGCGAAGTTTGACAGAGTGACAAAGCGTTGGATGAAAGCTGCAAAAAGTAAAAAAGTAAAAGTATACATAGGAATTGCTGTATACCGCGCAGGCCATAATACCGGTGCGGGTTCCAGAGAACGCAGAGAGTGGAAATCCGATGCAAATGTACTGAAAAAACAGGTACAGTATGGAAGAAAGAAAGGCTGCGATGGCTTCGCATTCTTTGACTATCAGGATTTGAAGAGCAGGACAAGTGCCAAAGCGGTAAAACGATTGAAAAAAGTATTGAAATAAAAAAACGGCGATTCTCAGCTTATGACTGGAATCGCTGTTTTTTAGATTTGGTATACTGATATATGTATGAACAATTTTTAAATATGTTCTAATTATGTTATTGAATATTCTTTAGCAGTTATCATATGTATTCTCAGTATAACATCATAGAATAGATTTTCTGAAATAATTAATAACCAGCAGCGAGGTTTAATGCTTCAATCTGATTTGTCTTTTTATTTTTTACTGTAATGAAAATTCTGCCTTTTTTGGTGGAGACTTTTTTGTTGTTTTTCAGTTTTACGGACTTGCCATTTACAAACTGACTGATTTCTGTAATTGTCCAGCCTTTTTTCATTTTAATAGAAAGTTTTCCGGAACAGTTCTTTTTAAGAAAAGCATCGGCTGTATTGGTAATCGCTTTTTTTACATTAGTCTTTCCTATTTTAGCAGACTGCATTGGACAGGTATAAGGAATAACATTAACTTTCATAGATAATTTATAAGTTTTCTTTCCTCGCTGGACCTTTACATATACCTTTGTACTTCCGGTTTTGGAAACATTTAAGGCACTGATCATGATTTCGTCAGAACGTTCACCAGTCCATGCGCCAATCGCATTATAATCGTTGTTCTTTGGGTAAACCTTTGTAATCTTGTCTCCCTTCTTCATGTTGTCAACTCCGATGATACGTGTACCACTGTTTCGGAAAATTGTCACAGACTTAGTAATGGAAGGTTTCTTAGCAGCGGCCTCCGACTTTACCCCCAGAATCATGCATAATGAAAAAAGCATTACAATAGCACAAATCAGGGATGAAATAGAAGATTTGTTGAGTCTTTTCATAAAAAATTTCTTCCTTTAAAAGAATACAAATATAATAAATCCATTATACAATACTTGTCTGAAATTAACAAGAAAAAGAAAAAATAATAACTTTTTATAAAATATTCACAAGATAGTTATCCCCCACATTCCTACTGTAAATTTATCAAAGACAACCAATCGCAAAAGTAAGAGAGGGAAAATATGATATTAGAGCAAGAAAAAATACGGAAAACATTATACAGCCTTGCGAATCTCTCCTCCATGCCACCGCAAATTTATAAGCGGCACCTCTCTTGATAAATTTTCTCAAATACATTATTGACTTCTAATGAACATTAGAGTACACTAACTAAATAAGAACAAATCAAATCAAAGTAAGTTTTAGCAAACATACAAAAGAAAGAGGTTATTATGTTACCATTAACGATGGCAAATCCTGGTGAACCAGTGACAATTAAAAAGATTGGCGGAAAAGCAGAGACGAAAAAGTTTTTAGAGACGTTAGGTTTTGTTGTGGGTGGAGTCGTTACAGTTGTTTCTGAAATTAATGGAAATATGATCGTGAACGTGAAAGACTCAAGAGTTGCTATTGGAAAAGATATGGCAAATAAAATCATGGTTTAAAGCTATGTTTCTATTGATAATTGAAAGGTTAAGAAAGAGATAGAAAGTTTGAATGGATATAATCCTGAGTATTAGTTATAGAGAGTGTTGAGTGTATCGTACATTTTTATATCATATATTTTGGATGGCTAGGGCGTGTTTGAGTTAATCTAAAGCAAGAATATGACAACAATTGAATACTTGTTGAGAATACATAACACTAAGCGAGGATAATTGAGAAAAAATATCATTATTAGATTTTTTGCTTGCAATTCCCCCCTCGGTTGGCTTATTATTGTGTGAAAAGAAAAGTGATTGTACTTTTACATAAGAATATCAATATTATCAGGAGGTCATGGATATGTTAGAATGTTTAACTAAAATTAACTGGAAAAAAGTAGGTTTATTTGCATCAGGTACTTTATTCGGAACAGCAGGTATCAAGGTTTTAGCAAGTGATGATGCTAAGAAAGTTTATACAAACTGTACAGCAGCCGTTTTGAGAGCAAAAGAGACTGTTATGAATACAGTTACAACTGTTCAGGAGAACGCTGAGGATATTTATGAAGGCGCAAAACAGATTAACGAAGAACGTGCAGAAGCTAAGGCAGCAGCGGAGTTTGCAGAAGAAGCTGAAGCAGCAGAAGAAGAGCCAACAGAAGAAGTTGAAGCTGAGGCAGAAGCAGCAGAATAGTTTTGATAATTTAATTTGCATTAAAACGTATTGTGATAAGGCTGACTGTCGATGTTAATTTAAAGTCGATATTAAGTTGGATTCAAAAATTTGAATTTGATTTAAAATGGATGTAGCTTTAAAAGTAAAGAAGAGACTGCAGGACAGAGGCGGTCTCTTTTTTTAACAGATAAATAAAGAGGTGTATATTTTGAAGTTTCAGATAAAACACGAGATAAAAGGAAGAATGCGTCTCCATATATTCCAGAAGAAACAGATGTCCTGCGAACAGGCAGACATTTTATTATATTATCTGGAGAATATCGAAGGCGTAGAATCTGCAAAGGTTTACGAGAGAACAGCAGATGCAGTTGTCCGTTATGCTGCAGATAAAGATGGTTTCGTACGACAGAATATTATTAAAGAAGTGCAGAAGTTCGTTTACGATAAGGTAGAAGTTCCGGATGGTCTTATTGAGAATTCTGGAAGAGAGCTGAATCGTGAATTTCAGGAGAAGCTGATTGGACAGATTACTGCACACTATGCAAGAAAGTTTTTATTACCAGCCCCATTTCGTGCGGTGTATACAGGAATAAAATCATTAGGTTATATTTGGAAGGGACTCCAGACACTTGCACAGCGTAAGTTAGAGGTACCCGTTCTTGATGCAACTGCAATCGGTGTTTCTATTCTTCGTGGTAATTACGATACTGCCGGTTCCGTAATGTTTCTTCTTGGAATTGGCGAACTGTTAGAGGATTGGACGCATAAGAAGTCTGTGGGCGATCTTGCAAGAATCATGTCACTTAATGTAGAAAAGGTATGGCTTAAGACCGAGGACGGAGAAGTTCTTGTTCCATATTCCCAGATTAAACAGGGGGACAGCATTGTTGTACACATGGGTAACGTCATTCCATTTGATGGAACTGTATTAGCTGGAGAGGCAATGGTGAACCAGGCATCCCTTACTGGAGAGTCTATGCCGGTTAGAAAGTCAGAGGAGACTTCTGTTTATGCAGGAACTGTTGTAGAAGAAGGTGAAATCACTGTTAAGGTAAAAGCGGTTGGCGGAAGTGGACGTTATGACAAGATTGTTACAATGATTGAAGATTCCCAGAAGTTAAAGTCTGGTCTTGAAGGTAAGGCAGAACATTTAGCTGATAAGCTTGTGCCATACACACTTGCAGGAACAGGACTTGTTTACTTAGCGACAAGAAATGCCACAAAGGCAATTGCTGTTCTTATGGTTGATTTCTCCTGTGCATTAAAACTTGCTATGCCAATTTCTGTATTATCTGCAATTCGTGAAGCAAGCCAGCATAATGTTACTGTCAAAGGCGGCAAGTACATGGAAGCTGTCGCAGAAGCAGATACTATTGTATTTGACAAGACAGGAACACTGACAAAGGCAGAGCCTACTGTTGCGGAAGTTGTTCCATTTGGAGGCAATGATGCAGATGAAATGCTTCGTATGGCAGCCTGTATGGAAGAACATTTTCCACATTCTATGGCAAAAGCAGTCGTAGATGCTGCATTAAAGAAAGAACTTGACCATGAGGAAATGCATTCCAAAGTACAGTATATTGTAGCACACGGTATTTCTACTACGATTGAAGGGAAAACAGCTGTAATCGGAAGTTATCATTTCGTATTTGAAGATGAAAATTGTAAGATTCCAGCAGGAGAAGAAGCGAAATTTGAAGCTCTTCCAGAAGAGTATTCCCACCTTTATCTTGCATTAGAAGGAACACTTGCTGCTGTAATCTGTATCGAAGACCCTCTTCGTGAGGAAGCAGCCGATGTAATCAAAGCTCTGAAAAAGGCAGGTATTTCAAAAGTTGTTATGATGACTGGTGACAGTGAGAGAACTGCCGCAGCCATCGCAAAACGTGTAGGCGTTGATGAATATTATTCTGAAGTACTTCCGGAAGATAAAGCAAACTTTATCACAAAGGAAACAGAAAAAGGAAGAAAGGTCATGATGATTGGTGATGGCATCAATGATTCACCAGCCCTTTCTGCCGCAAGCGTTGGAATCGCTGTAAGTGATGGCGCAGAAATCGCAAAAGAAATCGCAGACATTACGATCAGCGCAGAAAGTTTATATGAAGTCGTAGCATTGAAAAAGATTAGTAATGCATTATTAAAACGAATTCATAAAAATTATCGCTCCATCGTGGGAATTAACTCTGGGTTGATTGTACTTGGAGTTGCAGGAGTATTAGCTCCGGCAACATCAGCATTATGTCATAATGTTTCAACACTGCTTATTAGTTTAAACAGTATGAAAAACCTACTCCCAGAAGAGTAGGGATGATTTGATTTATTAGCGGGACAGACGCACCCCGAAGAGAAAAGATACCCTATATTTGTGACTTTAGTCGCGGCGGTTTGAATGTTCGCTTATGGCTCGCATCCAAACCTTGCTCCGAGGCCATAAATATAGGGTATCTTTTTTCTTCGGGGTGCTGACTGTGTATGGACTTGATTAAATTAAATCAGTGGGAGGACGATTTGAGGATGAGACGCATATTTATTTCTATATGGACTGATCTTATCCCAAGTCAGGTTGATACATATTTTTTATAACACTTCAAAAAATAATTCAAAGCCAAAAATGAAACAGAAAATATATCCTATATTTGTGACCTCTTCCTGGGCGTCTGTTTTGAATATTTTTCAAAAAAAGATGCAAAATATCTTCTTATAGAGAAAAGTGTATCAATAAGGGTATTGACTTTATGACGAAAGTTAGTTATTATAAATGCAAGTTAGTAATAACTAACAAACATTAAAACAAGGAGGCACCATGAGACAGGAAGTATTTGAGATTGTACAGAAGATGGACAAAGATAATATCAGAACACAGATGGCCCTGCAGTGTGCGCCGTTGATTACCGGACTTAAGGTGGCGAATCTTTTGATTATCCCATCTAAGAACGAAGAGTATGTTGGACAGATTCTTGATGGAACAGATATTTCTTATATAAGAATGGCAAAGTCAGAATATAAGACAACATTTTTCCTGTACCGGGAGGAACAACTTTCTATGTGGCTTATGAAGCCGGAGAACAGGATGCTTCTCAGAGAGACAGGATACAACGGTAAAGTATTATCAGACATCCTTGAAACAGTTCAGATACGATATGAAGCTTACGTGCAGAAAGGGAAAGTTTTTCCCCATGAAATTGGTGTACTGTTAGGTTATCCTGCAGAAGATGTCAAAGGATTTGTGGTGAATGAGGGGAAAAATTATCTGTATTCTGGTTACTGGAAGGTTTATGGAGACCTGTCGGAAGCAAAGCAACTGTTTTACAAATTTGACCGGGCGAAGGAAGCGTTGATTGAACTGGTATCGCAAGGTATCGGAATAAGAAATGTTATCGAAAGCTGCAGTAGTAATTTACTGCTGAATGGCGCAGCTTAAAGTTCCTTGTAAGACCTTTTCAAAGATGGAAACATCATGGCAAATCAAACTAATATTTTTTTCAGGAGGAAGCAGCAATGAGCAAAATTAGCGTGGTGTACTGGTCTCAGACAGGAAACACAGAAGCTATGGCGGAAGCTGTCGGAGCCGGAATCGCAAAAGCCGGTAAAGAAGCAGACGTAGTAGAAGTCTCAAGCGCATCTATGGAAGACTTAAAAGCAGCAAAAGTATTTGCGCTTGGATGTCCTGCGATGGGCGCAGAAGTACTTGAAGAGATGGAGATGGAACCATTTGTGGAAGAAGTAGAAGGCTTCGCACAGGGAAAAACCATCGCACTTTTCGGTTCCTATGGCTGGGGAGATGGCCAGTGGATGAGAGACTGGGAAGAAAGAATGACAGCAGCAGGCGCAACGGTATTAAACGGTGAAGGCCTCATCTGCCAGGAAACTCCAGATGATGATGCAATCAAACAGTGCGAAGAACTGGGCGAACAGCTGGCTCAGAACGCATAAGAGCGCAGAATCATTCAAAGAAAAACTCGTAGTAACTCATAGTAAAAAATAGTAACAAGCAATTATAGTAATCGCATAGTAACGCATATAAAAAACTCATAATAACGCAGTAAAGTAATTTATATTAAAAAGTAACGTATATCAATAAGTAATTACACATTTAAAAAATACCTCTAATTTAATGAAATACCCTTTCTAAAATTTATTTTTAGTCGAAAAGACAAGAAAGAAGAAATCCTTTCATTCCTTTCCGTAAATCGCAGCGGAAAGCAAGGAAAGTGATTTCTTCTTTTTTTGTGAGGGGGGACAGACGAAACCAGCCGATAGATGAGAAGTGGGCTTGTTTCTCTCTTCGGGTTCGTCTGTTTCTACTTTTTGCGCAAGGCTTTCCGATAAATGCCGTAAGCCACAAATGCCGTAACTGTTTCTGTTATCCAGAAAGAGTGCCATACTCCATTTGCGCCGATGAATCGGCTGAGTACGAACGCTAATGGTACGATGATTACGAGGTAACGAAGCAGGGAGACAACAAGTGATTCGTTTCCCTTTCCGAGTGCTTCTAAAGCTCCACTTGATACGACGGAGACAGAAGAAACGATGAAGCCACAGGAAATAATGCGGAGTGCGGATGCACCGGCAGCGATAGTTGTTTCCTGAGTAGTAAACATTTTCATAAAGGTTTCTGGTGTAAATATAAAAAGTAAGGTGCCGGCTGCCATGATGCCGATAGCAATTGTGAGGGCAAGACGGTAGATGTTGTTTACTCGTTTGTATTCTTTTGCACCGTAATTGTAACCCATGAGCGGACGCATTCCCTGAATCATTCCGTTGACGGATAAATATAAGAAAGTCTGCAATTTATAATAGATTCCAAGAATGATAACACCAGTTTCGGAAATTGATGCAAGGATTCCATTTAATGCGGAAATAAGCAGAGAAGGAAGAGCCATATTTAATGCACCGGGAATACCAACACCGTAAAGGCGTATGCAGACATTTTTTTCAGGGCGAAGCAGGTGTTTGCGTATTGTTACGGGTGGCTTTTTAAATATATAAAACAAAATGTAAATAAGTAAGGTAGAACACTGGCCGATGCCAGTTGCGATGGCGGCTCCTTCGATTCCAAGTCGTGGAAACGGTCCAATTCCAAAAATGAGAACCGGGTCAAGGATAATATTTAAAATGCATCCTAATAGCATGCTGAGCATACTGACAACCATCATACCCATTGCCTGAAAGTATTTTTCAAAAAAGATTTCTACATTAATGATTACAGCAAAGAGGAGAACGATATTAGAATAACGTAATCCCAAAGAGAGGGTGTCCTGATTGTTCGTAAACAGTTTTAAGAACGAAGGCATAATGAGGATGCCGGTTATACTTAAAATAATTCCATGTACAATAGAGAGAAACATTCCCTGCGAGGCAGCTTTATCTGCCTGTTCTCGCTGATTTGCTCCGAGACAGAAAGCAATCATAACATTGATGCCGATACCGAAACCTACGGCAACGGAGTTAACAACATTCTGAATTGGAAATACGAGAGAAAGCGCAGTCATAGCATCTTCGCTGATCTTGGCAACGAAAATACTGTCAATAATGTTGTAAAGTGAATTTACCAGCATGGATAAAATCATTGGTGCCGCCATAGAAAGCAGAAGCGGAAGAATTGGTTTTTCTTTCATATAAGTCTGTTCCATAAAATATCTTTTCCTTTCTGTATTATTTATTATTAATGTTTTACAGGGTACACATTGATGCTGTTAGATTTGTGAATTTTATTTACCAGGTTGATTTTGCTACTATAAGTGAGCAAATACAGAAAAATGCACAAAAATAGGTGCTTCTTGTTTGTAGTCTAAACACATTCAGACCAATCAAGTAAAGTATGTCTTTATAATGCGGACATAGTTGTGCAATATTTTAAATTTACTCATTTATAGTTAATAATTAATAGTATTTAATTAGGATTCCAGAATCCGCATAAATTCTTCACCAGTAATCGTTTCTTTCTCATAGAGGAAGTTCGCCAGTTCATGAAGCTTATCTTTGTTTTCATTCAAGATATCTAATGCTTTCTTATGCTGGGCTTTTACAACTTCTACAACCTTCTCATCAATCTTCTTCTGTGTGTCTGCAGAACATGCAAGGGAAGCATCTCCACCGAGATACTGATTATTGACAGTTTCCATTGCAACCATGTCGAATTCGTCTGTCATACCGTAACGGGTAATCATCGCTCTTGCAAGCTTTGTTGCCTGTTCAATATCGTTAGAAGCTCCTGTACTTATTGTTCCTGTCACAATTTCTTCTGCTGCACGTCCACCTGTGAGTGTTGCGATCTTATTCTGGATTTCTTCCTTCGTCATAAGATATTTATCCTGCTGTTCTACCTGCATCGTGTATCCTAATGCACCTGAAGTTCTCGGAATAATCGTAATCTTCTGTACTGGTGCAGAATTTGTCTGCTTAGCAGCAACTAAAGCATGACCAATCTCATGGTAAGCAACTGTCATCTTCTCTTTTGGTGAAAGGACAGCATTCTTCTTCTGATATCCTGCGATTACTACTTCTACACTTTCTTCAAGATCCGCCTGTGTTACTATTCTTCTGCCATTCCTTACTGCTCTTAAGGCACCCTCATTAATAATGTTAGCAAGTTCTGCGCCAGAAGCGCCTGCGGCCATACGGGCAATGGCATGCAAATCTACATTATCAGCAAGACGAGTCTTTTTACTGTGTACTCTTAAAATGGCTTCTCTTCCTACTAAATCTGGAAGTTCTACTGGTACACGACGGTCAAATCGTCCCGGTCTGGTTAATGCCGGATCAAGAGATTCTGGACGGTTTGTTGCCGCTAAAATGATAACGCCATTATTACCTTCAAAGCCATCCATCTCTGTAAGAAGCTGGTTGAGAGTCTGCTCTCGCTCGTCATTACCGCCGATATGTCCATCTCTCTTCTTACCAATAGCATCAATCTCGTCGATAAATACGATACATGGAGCTTTTTCCTTCGCCTGCTTAAATAAATCTCTTACTTTTGAAGCACCCATACCAACAAACATCTCTACAAATTCAGAACCAGAGATAGAAAAGAATGGTACATTCGCTTCACCAGCTACGGCTTTGGCAAGCATCGTCTTACCTGTTCCCGGAGGGCCTACTAAAAGAACTCCCTTCGGCATGGAAGCACCAATCTCTGAATACTTTGATGGCTGATGCAGATAATCTACGATTTCAGCTAAGTTCTCCTTCGCCTCATCTTCACCCGCTACGTCACTAAAACGGATACCTTCCTCGGACGGTACATAGACTTTGGCATTACTCTTACCCATACCAAACATCATATTCGGACCACCGCCGGACATCTTGTTCATCATCTTCTTCTGCGCATAATATCCTAATGCGGAGAACAACACAATTGGGATAATCCAGGATAACAGGAAGGATAATATTGGAGACATCTGTTCCTGAACCTGTGTCGTAAATTCAGCTCCTGAACGATATAATCTCTCCGTTAATCCCCAGTCACCATCCATCTTGGACGTCTTATAAACGGTTCCATTCTGATCGGTAAATGTAATCTGTGAATCATCAATCTCTACTTTTTTAATCTGTTTATTTAATGTCATATTCATAAACTCATTATAATCAACCTTCTTAATGCTCGCCTCTCTAATCATCGGCATAACAAACATATTGACCAGCATGAGTACGAGAAGCACAATAATATAATAAAAAATAAACGGCTTTCTCGGTGTCTTTACTTCTTTCATAACTGTCTGTTACTTCCTTTCTGTATACTTACAGACAATAATACTTTCTGAAAATTCTTACAATCAGTTACTATTGTCTATTGGACTATTGTAAACTTTCAAAGCTAAAGTTGTCAACGAACATTATGTGAAATAAATGTGAATTGCTGTTTCATTCATTAGGCAGATGCAGATGAATCCAGTGAACCCCATCAGCCATATTTGTGATTTTAGTCGCGGCGTGTTGAATGTTCGCTTGTGCACTCACATCCAACACTTGCTCCGAGACCACAAATATAGAGTATTGGTTCTCGTCGCGGGCGTCTGCCGTTTTACTGAATTAAATAGTCATCTCACTTCTTCTGTGTATATTTCGTATACTTCGCTTTGTTTGCTGAGTTTTAATAATGTCTCTTTATCTGCGATTGTAGTAAATCCATACACTTTTATCCCATTCTTCTTGATGTAGGATACCATCTCTTTTAATTCTTTGGTTGTATAATTACTGTTATCTTTCTCCATCATAGCGAGGAACTTCTTCTGATTGGAAAGATAGTTAAGTAAACTGACAAAATGCTGTCTGGCATTGCTTTCACTTTTAAGGTTTTCTTCCGGGTCATCCCATTCGTCCTCATTACCCATATCTTGTGTTTCACACCCTGGTAAAAGGTTTGGATACTTTTTCTCATCCCACTTAATTGCTGTGTTATAAGAAGGATTGCATACAAATCCAATATTCGGTATATTCGACTGAAAGTTTACTACTCCTTCTTCTTCCTTCTCCAGTTCTGCTACCTGCACCGCACACCATACTTCTGCTAAATCCTGCTTATCCACATATTTCTTAAAGTCGGCATATGACATAATTTTATCTAAAGAAACATAGCCTATATACATTTTTCTTTCATCTAATTCCTGTAATGTTTTGAGAGACTCTTCCTTAGATCCTGCCGCACATAGATTGATTTCTTCATCGTCTTTCACATCAAAGTATTTTCTTGTATATTTTAAATTCTCTTCTACCGTATTTTCTTCCTTTCCAGCAATGCTTCCATATACAAAAACATTTGTAGCTGGCTTTTTAAAAATATTGTTATCATAGTATCTTAGCTCTCCCCGTGTGATCTCTCCTGATACATCTGTCAGGCTACCTGTAAAACTGGAAGTCTGATTGACTGTGATATTATAATTCCCATATCCTTTTGCTTCCACCTGCACAGAACCTCTCCTTTTCCCTGGTAGAAAAACTTCAGAATATACTGCCATATCACGACTCATCTTACTTATCGCGTAATCTTTGTCTCCTATATTCTTCGCTGGATTATAATAAAAACATGATACAATCGTTGGAAGGCAGAATTGTACAAATAAAATCAGCACAAATGCCGCCGCTAAAATAGTCAGCCCCATTTTGCGAAACGCACGTCTGATTGAACGGTTGACCATCTCTATAAATTTTGTATCTATATCCTCTATATCATCGTTCCTCTTATTATTCTTCTCAGCGGCTGCTTTTTCCTCAAAAATATCATTAAGTTCTGGAATATCTTCCTGCTCATAAAGGTAATCACTTATCGCTTCCTGCCTCTCAATATCTTTCTCTACCTTTTTTCTCTGTTCTAATTCTAATTCTCCGGTCTTATATAATTCCAGTAATTCGCGGTATGTCATCTTCCTTCCTCCTTCGTTAAATATTCTTTTAATTCCTTCTTTGCACGATAAGAAAGAACCTTCACATTACCTGAAGTTATTTTTAGCATTGCTGCAATCTCTTTTTGCGAAAAATCTCCAAAATACTGTAATAGTATTACTTCCTTCTTCTGTCCTTTCAGGCGGTTCACAGCATCCCACACCCTCTTTTTTTCTTCTTTATGTAATATCTCTTCCAAAATATCATTCT
>OGYG01000897.1_pt1 | contig 24651 bp, 19 predicted proteins | sample 1576481 | NCBI WGS metagenome assembly OGYG01 (sample SAMEA3541497, study PRJEB24748) | human gut metagenome | biome: human gut; feature: human-associated habitat; material: faeces | place: China | collected 2012 | reverse complement strand
TTCTCTGCTTTGCCGTTGCCGACCTTATTGGCGTTGGAGCCTCTGCGGTCATTGCAGTTGAGCACGGCAAGAAGAACCATCAAACGGCTAATAATATCTTCACCATCGCGTTTATCATGCTTATTACAACTGGCGTTATCAGTGGCATTTTCTTCTTCTTTTGTGCACCAAACGTTCTTGCGCTTATGGGAGCTCAGGGAAAGATTGCCGAGCAAGGAGTCATCTACCTGCGTGTATGGACACTGTTCTTGCCGGTTATGTGCATCTCGTACGCCGTTGATAACTTCCTTAAAATCTGTGGAAAAATTAGGCGCTCTACCAGCATTGCCTTTATTTCCGCAATTCTGGGAACCGTGCTTGAGTACTACTTTCTAGGTGTCTTGGGACTTTCCGTTGAATACGCAGCGCTGGGTTACTGCATCTCTATTGCATTCTCATCACTTTATGGTGTCTGGCCCTTTATTGGCAACAAGCAGATTCTCAAATTTGTAAAGCCGCGTTTTAACTGGACGCACATAAGAGAGATTTTTGTAAATGGCTTCCCTATCTTTATGCAGAATATCTCAAGCAGGATTTATTCCCTGTTAATGAACGCTGCCCTACTGAGCCTTGGTGGAGATATTGCCATTGCTTCTTATGGCGTGCTTCTCTATTCTGGTGGCCTTATCCAACCGCTTATTTATGGGCAGGCCGACGCCATGCAACCAGCTATTGGCTATAACTGGGGTGCAAAGAAAAAAGATCGAGTACTTGCTATCGAGAAGTACATCTTCTCTACAGGTATCATCATTGGCATCTTTGCGTTCTGCGTCTCGTTCTTCTTCTCGGAGTTCTTAGTTAAGCTCTACCTGCCCGAAGGAACGCAAGAGTTGCTCAATATGGCCATCCCAGCTATGCGCATCCACGCATTTATCTTTATTTTTAGCTGGATTACCATGTGTACCGAGAGTCTTGCTATTGCCCTCAAGCAGACAAAGATTTCCAATCTCTTGAGCATCTTTATGGCACTTATCTTCCCTATCAGCTCACTTATGGTGCTGAGGCCCTTTGGTCTGGATGCACTTTGGTACGTCTCAGTTGTGTCCAACATACTCTCAGCACTGCTTTCTGTTGGCTGCCTCATCCACATCTATCGCAAGCACTTCAAAGGTGTAGATGCAGACGATGCTGATAGCACAGACGATGCATCTGATGCCGCCCAGAATGAAGACGCTCAGCTCACCGATGTAGAACTCGCAGCGTCCGAGCTCTCCTGCCCAGAAGATCACTTAGATCCTGAATCCATCTCCCGAGCTCAATAGCGCAATCTACTGCAGCTCCGCTCGCTCCCTCAGTGGTCACGTTCTGCTCACGTCACAGAAATCGCATCCCGCGCAACAACGCACTCCTCACAAAAACATGGCGAGAAGATCCTCTGGTTCCAAGATCTTCTCGCCATACCTATGAATGGTTATAGAGCGTCTGACTACAGCGCAGCAAGTGCCTGCTCGACGTCATTGATAAGGTCCTCAGTGCCCTCAATACCACAGCTCAAGCGCACAGTACCTGGGGCAATGCCTGCTGCTACAAGCTCCTCGTCAGTAAGCTGACGATGCGTTGAAGAAGCTGGATGCAAGCAACAAGAACGAGCGTCCGCAACGTGTGTAGCAATGGAGAATACCTTGAGGTTACCCAGGAACTTCTCGGCAGCCTCGCGACCACCTGCAACGTCAACAGTGATAACACCGCAGGAACCGTTTGGAAGGTACTTCTGAGCAAGCTCGTAGTACTTGTCACCTGGGAGGCCAGGATAGCTTACGTGTGCAACCTTAGGATTGTTTACAAGCGCCTCGGCAACTGCCTGGCCATTCTTGCAATGCTGAGCCATACGAACATGCAGGGACTCAAGGCCAAGGTTAAGATAGAAAGCGTTCTGTGGTGACTGAATGGAACCAAAGTCACGCATAAGCTGAACAGTTGCCTTAGTAATAAAGGCACCACCATTACCAAAGGTATCTGCATAGACAAGGTTGTGATACGAAGGATCAGGCTGGGTCAGACCTGGGAACTTATCTGCATGAGCAGCCCAATCAAAGTTGCCACCGTCAACAATGGCGCCGCCAACAGCAGAGCCATGACCGTCCATATATTTGGTTGTTGAATGGGTCACAATATCTGCTCCCCACTCAAGAGGACGACAGTTCACAGGCGTAGCAAAAGTATTGTCAACAATCAGAGGTACGCCATGATCATGAGCGGCCTTTGCCCAACGTTCAATATCAAGAACAACCAGTGCGGGGTTTGCAACAGTCTCACCAAAGACGCACTTTGTATTTGGTCTGAATGCTGCGTTAATCTCCTCGTCAGTTGCATCTGGCGAGATAAACGTGCACTCCACGCCCATCTTCTTAAGAGTGATAGCAAACAGGTTAAAGGTTCCGCCATAAATGGTGGAAAGCGCAATAAAGTGATCTCCGGCCTCAGCAATATTGAAGACGGCAAAGAAGCTTGCTGCCTGACCAGAAGAAGTCAGCATTGCAGCCGTACCGCCCTCAAGAGCACAAATCTTTGAAGCTACATTATCAAGCGTTGGGTTTTGAAGACGAGAATAGAAATAGCCAGCAGCTTTGAGGTCGAACAACTCTCCAAGCTGCATCGACTCGTCATATTTGAACGTGGTTGATTGAATGATAGGCACTTGCCTAGGCTCACCGCAACCAGGCTGATAACCGCCCTGTACGCAGCGAGTCTCGATGCTCTCAGACATAGCATCCTCCCTCATAATCATCATCCACGCCGCACAAACGTCTCTGCACTCCAAACGTGGACTATGTGATTACCTTAGGATACTAGTCTCTCTACCCTCAATCACACGCTCAATCAAAACTTTTTCATGTTCTGAAACAATTGCGAGGTCTGAGATAACATCTCTGAAGTCCATAGAATCTTTCCACTCTTTGACCAGAGAAATATTACGCTGAGCTGTGCAAATAGTGCTGAGCTCAGAGTCAATGTCTTGCATAATCTGGGTGTAATTTGCGCGTTTCTCGCCCAGCATATCACTGAGGTGGAAAAGAATGTGCTCAACTTCACGAACTTCTCGCCTTGCATGGTGTACCTCAGAGAAGCTAGTCATATCCAAGCCAAAGAGGCGCGCATCAATAGTCTCCAGCATGTAATCAAAGCGGCTGCTAATGTCTTCAAACGAGATACCATCTTTTAGTACCGCGTCTGACCATGCAGGCTCAAAGAGCTCATCCAGCGCACAGCGCAGACTGCGACGGACAGCCTTCTTGCGCAGACCCTCGCAAATGCGATCGCGCTCAGACTCGCGAGCTGCTTCTACAGCGCTGACCAGCTTGGAGCCCTGAGAGAGCTCTCCAGACTCCATCAAATCTGCAACGGTATCAGAGAAGCCGTCAATCTCACGAAGACGCGTAGTTGCACCAAGCATCAGCCTATAAACAGGCTCAGCAATCTCAACTGCCTCCTCATTAAGAAGGGGCGAGAAAAACTTGGTAAGCAGCTGGGTTCCTCTAAGAGCAAACCTAAATGCTGCGATAACTGCAGGGTCTTCTGGATGAGCGCGGAACTCTGTATATGCGTCTTCCAAGTTGGTTGCCGCATGAGCGCATGCCTCATCCAGGGCATCAAGCGTCTCCCAAGGCTGAGTAGAAGGACCACTGACCAGCCAAAGAAGCTTTCCATGAGGCTCTCGAACGTCTCCAAGCTGCTTCCAGACACACTTATGTTGATGACCAAGTGAACCGCGTACGTCAATTGCGCACACAGCGCCCTTTGTCAGCGGAAGTTCAAATCCCAAAAGAGTCTCTGCAACATAACCCAAAAATGGAGCATGACCAACAAGAATCAGCGTTTCTGCATCAGCGTGCTCAAGCTCTGCCTGAAGTGCAGGAAGATCTTGATCGTAAAGAGAATCATGTATCTCTAAGCCTTCTGCGTCCAGCGCCTCTGCCACAATCTCTGCAGTTTCAAGTGCACGAAGGGCAGGACTTGTCCAAATCTCTGCCTCTTCACCCTCTGGCCCCAACAGGCCAAAGATGTGAGGATAATTGGCAGATAAAGCCCTCTGACCAGCACGCGTAAGCTCTCGACTCATGTCTTCAGAGCCACGTTCAGATACACCATGTCTTACAAGAACCAAAGTCTTTACCATGTTTACCTCCGCTGGTCATCTGCAGAAAACTGCTCCTTATAGCGTAATAGGACGCCCGCGCAATTTTGCACGAACGTCCTATTTTTACTGCCAACGGGCAAATATATCGGTATATGGCGAGAAAAACTTTTTATCTCGCATCTCTGCTATGCAGTTCTTGCATAACGGCTATGCATAACCTGCACGCAAAAATCCAACTAGAAAGACTTGGCAACTGTAGCGGTAAAGTTAGCGCACCAATCGCGCTCCGCCACACCGCCTGTGACCTGCAATCTTAGAAGTCAGCGTTGCCAACGGTACGAGGGTGAGGAATAACGTCGCGGATGTTATCCACACCGGTGAGGTACATAACAAGGCGCTCAAAGCCAAGACCAAAGCCAGAGTGTGTGCAAGAGCCGTAACGACGAAGATCCAAGTAATACTTGTAATCGTCGGGGTTCATGCCAAGCTCAACAATGCGCTTCTCCAGAAGCTCAAGTCGATCTTCTCGCTGTGAACCACCAATAATCTCACCAATACCTGGGACAAGGCAGTCAGCTGCGGCAACGGTCTTGCCGTCATCGTTAAGGCGCATGTAGAAGGCTTTGATTTCTGCTGGATAATCAGTAACAAAGATTGGCTTTCCAAAGTGCTGCTCGGTGAGGTAGCGCTCGTGCTCAGTCTGAAGGTCAATACCCCACTCAACAGGGTACTCAAACTTCTGACCAGCCTTTACTGCCTCCTGCAGAATCTCAATTGCCTCGGTGTAAGAAACACGAGAGAACTGGGAAGTTGCAACGTGGTTCAGGCGCTCAAGCAGACCCTTATCCACAAACTTGTTAAGCATCTCAAGCTCATCTGGGCAGTGCTCAAGAACGTATGCAATAACGTAGCGCAGCATCTCTTCTGCAACATCCATGTCCTGTGCAAGATCACAGAAAGCCATCTCTGGCTCAATCATCCAGAACTCTGCAGCGTGGCGGCGTGTGTTGGAGTTCTCTGCGCGGAACGTTGGACCAAAGGTGTAAACGTCACCAAAGGCCATAGCAAAGTTCTCTGCCTGAAGCTGACCAGAAACGGTGAGGTGAGAAGACTGACCAAAGAAGTCCTTTGAGTAGTCAACATCGCCCTTCTCGGTACGTGGAACGTTGTTCAAATCAAGCGTGGTAACACGGAACATCTCGCCTGCACCCTCAGCATCGGATGCAGTGATGATTGGAGTGTTCACGTAGACAAAGCCACGATCCTGGAAGAACTGGTGGATGGCAAAGGCAGCCACAGAACGGATGCGGAAGACCGCACGGAACATGTTGGTACGAGGACGAAGATGCTGCTGCGTACGAAGGTACTCAAGAGACTGACGCTTCTTCTGCATTGGATAATCTGGGCTGGATGGTCCCTCAATCACAATGGTCTGAGCCTGCAGCTCAATAGGCTGCGGGCGATCAGGGGTAAGCTCAAGGACGCCCTCGATAATCAGAGCAGCGCCAACGCCACAAGAAGCAACCTCCTCGTAATTGCCAAGGTTCTCACGATTCATAACAACCTGTAGGTCTTTGAAGCAGCTACCGTCATTAAGTGTGACGAAGCCAAAATTCTTCATATCCCTTACTGAACGTACCCAGCCGGCCACGGTAACTTTTTGGCCACCAAGTTGCTCTGCATCTGCGTACAATGCAGAAATCGTGATGCGCTCCACGGGCATATCCTCCTTGTAACTCACTCTGCAGGTCTATCCTGCGCTCTGCAGGACTATCCTGCGAGACGAACAAATATCTATTTAGAATACCGCATAACCACATGGCAAACGTTCACTTTTATATATCTGGCGGTAATAACGCTAATCTCACACAGCCACCTCAGCGCGCCATAAAACACACATCTGTAATTCGGTTAAACTAGTGCAGTGAAACATACCTACATAGTGCTATCGCTTTAAAAGGCCTGCTAAAGGAGAAACCATGGAAGACTACAAGCGCGAATTTATTGAGTTTATGGTCCATAGCAATGTACTTACATTTGGCGATTTTACGCTCAAGAGTGGTCGCAAATCTCCTTTCTTCATGAACGCAGGCGCTTATGTCACTGGCGAGCAGCTCCACAAGCTGGGACTTTATTACGCTCGCGCCATTCACGACAACTTTGGCCTGGATTTTGACGTAGTTTTTGGTCCTGCTTACAAGGGCATTCCCCTTTCCGTTATCACTACAATGGGCATCAATGAGCTCTATGGCAAACAGGTTCAGTACTGCTCCAACAGAAAAGAAGCAAAAGATCACGGCGCCGACGCCGGCATGCTTCTAGGAGCAGAGCTCAAAGACGGCCAGAGAGTAGTTATGGTTGAAGACGTCACCACTTCTGGCAAGTCTATTGAAGAGACCTATCCTCTGATTACCTCTATTGCAAACATCGAGGTAGTTGGCCTTATTGTCTCGCTCAATCGCATGGAAGTTGGCAAGGGCGGAAAAGTTGCGGCTCTCCAGGAAGTCTCTGAGCGCTGGGGCATGCCAACCGCAGCCATTGTCTCCATGGATGAGGTTACCGAGGCCCTCTACAACAAAGAGGTTGACGGCAAAGTTATTATCGACGACACCTTGAAGAGCGCCATTGATGCCTACTACCAGCAGTATGGTGTTAAATAAGGCGAGAAAAACCTCTGCGTAGAAACCCGACTTATGACTCTGACTCAACTTAAATACGTTCTTGCTATTGCTAAGGCAGGCACTATTAACGCCGCAGCTAAACAGCTCTTTATCTCGCAGCCTACCCTGAGTAGCGCAGTCAAAGAACTTGAAGCCGAACTGGGAATCTCCCTTTTTAACAGGACCAGCAAGGGCGTTGAACCTACCGCAGATGGCGAGGAGTTTTTGAGTTACGCCAGGCAGGTTGTCATGCAGACTGACCTTATTGAAGAGCGCTATCTGGGCACCGCTCCCGCCAAACAGCGCTTCTGCGTTTCTTGCCAGCACTATTCCTTTGCAGTTGAGGCCTTTGTCAACCTGATTAAAGAGCACGGCGGCTCAAAGTACGACTTCCGTATCAGAGAGACGCAAACCTACGAGATTATTGAAGACGTCTCCAAGCTAAGAAGTGAGGTAGGCGTCCTCTATCTCAACTCGTTCAACGAGCGCGTTATTAGAAAAACGTTGCAGGACCAGGGCTTGGTTTTCTCGCCATTGTTTAAATGCAAGCCAAGCGTCTTTGTGGGAAAAGACAATCCGCTGGCAAAACGTCCATCGGTAACGCTCAACGATCTTGCCCCCTACCCTCGCCTTTCGTACGAGCAGGGCGAGCACAACGCGTTCTATTTCTCCGAGGAGCTTCTGGCAACGCTTGATCGCGATAAGGACATCATGGTCCGAGACCGCGCCACTATCTTCAACCTGATTATTGGCTTGAACGGTTACACCATCAGCACCGGTCTTATTAACGAGGAGCTCAATGGCCCCAACATTGTTGCAATTCCTCTAGCTGTTGATGATTACATGGAAGTTGGCTACGTTACACACGACGAGAAGAGCCTCTCGCCCTTTGGTGAGCTCTACATCGATGCGCTCAAGCGCTGCTGCCAAGCAGTTACGTGGGTGTAAGGGGTCTATAAAGAAGTAAGTTGTTTTAAGCGTTCTTTATGCTTTATTAACTAAATTGAAAGCTGCTCAGCTGTGGCGATTCTTTTTAATAAATAACGGTCATTGAATATGTTATTTATTAACCGATAAAAAGATACCGTTCACAGTAAAAGACGTAACAATGATGCCTATAGGAATAGAAATAAGGTAAGAGAGTCGGCAACTACTCCTCTACAGCAATAGGATAAAGACTGAAGAAAAACATAGTGAAGGGCGTATGGAGTCCCGACTCGTGTAGTAGATTTATCGAGGTCATCTGGGGCTTATTATGTTTTCTCACGATTCTAGAAACTTAAACTCAAAAACAAATAAACTCCCCCAACAGGCTCGTTCTTTGGCATTATTGATTGCTTGTATCGTCATTGCTGGCGTGCTTTATTTTTACAATCTTGCCCAAAAACAGGCGCAGCAAGAACTTTTTGCGCAGCAAGTGGCGCAAAGACAAAATGAGGCCTCAGAAATTTATAAAATTGGCGATGTTGTACAACTAACTGGCCTTGATCAAGAAGAAGGTGATCCAGTTGAGACTCCTTTTGGGGCTGAGCTGCCATGGGTTGGCACAATTGAGGTAACGGTAACAGACGTAATCCTTTGTCATTCTATAGACGAAGCAGGTTTTACCTCTGGAGCACTTAACAATTCATTCACACCAGAAAATGCAGATAGCTTGTATCTAGTCTATACGCTTCATTTTAAAAACATAGACGCCGTTCAAAAACACACCTCAAATGGTCCGGACTATATATTACTTACTAGTTACTCAATTAATGCTGAGGGGCATAATATTTTCATGTCCCAAATTACACCTGAAAATGCCCAAATTGACAATTCGGAAGTGGAAAAAGAAAAAGGGTATTTTTGGATTAATGCAGGGGATGAATGTGACGTCAAACTTGCTTTTGCGCTATCTCCAGAAGAACTGAGAGATGTTACTTCTATTCATCTGGCAAATATGGGAGGAATTTATTCAAACGCAAAGTTAGTTGATATACAGTCTGCATTAAAAAGTGATAAGTAGGTGTTTGCTATGAATTCATTGTTCAAGTCTGAATTTAAGCGACAGCTTACCAATAATCCATTATTTTGGGCATGTGTTGCAATTGGCATCTGTATTGCACTACTTGCTGCTTGGATTGAAATACAAATTGAATTAAATACCTTGGAAGCAACTCTTCAACAGGGAAATCATCTTTCTTATAACAGTTTACTCTCTCTCGTTTCTGCTTATACTGCTTGGATCCCAACACGAATCAGAGATTTTTACAGTGGACTGTACTATCTCTTATGGCCGCTTTTAGCAACCATTCCAACTGCTTGGATTCTAAGCAGCGATTCAAAAGAAGGGGTGCTGGAACAGCAATGTCTTAGAATTAGAAAAGCTAGTGTTATCAGGATAAAACTATATGTAAGCTTTGTTTCTGGAGGTATTTGCTCTACCTTACCTCTTGTCCTAAATTTTTTAGCTGTAATCTGTTTTTTACCGTTATCCACACCAAAAATTTACGATGAGATATATACCGAAGTCCCTATGAACTCTCTGTTTTCAGGACTTTTTTATAACTCTCCTCTTGCTTATGTCATTACCCTATCCGTGTTAGCCTTCATAATTGGAGGGCTGTTTTCCTGCGTTGTTTGTCTTTTTGCCAGTTTAACTAAGACCACATTCCAAGCAATTTTTATTTCTTATTTCCTACTTCACCTGTTAGCATTCTTAGGCTCGCAATTTTCAGCAATCCTTTCCTCTGCTCAATTGAGAGAAGTAGGGCAAAATGCATTCATTAAGTTGAATTTCTTTCAATTAATAAGTTCTGAATATGCTCCAACAAAACTTGGATTTTACTGCTTCTGTTTTGTTTTGCTATTACTAGCAATCTTCATTTCTTACAAAAAGACTTGTAGGAGTGATCTGCTATGAAACATCAAATTTCAAGGAACTTCACTCAGCTTTTTGATATGCATAAAAATCTTCTAGCAGCGCTTTTTGTGATGTTGTTATCTTGTACAGCGTTTATTTCTTCTTTTGCACAATTCAGCTTAATTACACAAGGAGGATATTCGTTTTCTTTAGGTGATTTGATTATCGCAACATTCTACGGTTCAGCCCACACGCTCTACGTAGAGTGGACCGCGCTTTGTATCTCTTTTCTTCTCATAATCATTATTTCTAGCTCAGACACAAATGAACATTTTTCTCTTCAACGTATGATGAGATTTAAGAAGAAAACTAGATTTTGGATTTATAGCTATATAAATTTAATCGCATCTTCTCTCTTTTTGATTGCCGTCTATATAATGACATACGTTATCTTACTTATTTGTACAGGTAATAGCCCTGATATTGCTACGCTAAATGTGGATATCTTCATTTACCATACCGTTCAAACTGGTACAGAATTTTCACTCACAGCCCCAGAAGTATTAGCTCTTCTCGGCATTTATTATCTTGGTCTCTTATTCTTTTCCTCTATTTACAAAGTAATGAAACTCTATACTCACAATTCACTAGCTGTATTACTAAGCGTAGCACTACTAGTTTTAGGAGAGTTTTTTCCTGAACTCCCATTCCCCTCTACATTAATGACTTTTTCGAGACTTCTTCCTTTTAATCCAGAAGGATATAGCCCTGTCTATGCAACTTTATATTTTCTTGTTGGAATCATTTTCTTAAACATTTTTGGTCTCATCGGAACTAAAAATGCAGAGTTTGGCGGTGAGTAAACATGTCGTACATTTCAGTTGAACATCTAACAAAGGAAATCGGAAACGATACTGTTCTCAAGGATGTCACATTATCCCTAGAAAAGAGAAAGATAATTGGTCTCGAAGGCCAAAACGGCTCTGGTAAAACAATGCTTATGCGAGCGGTCTGTGGTCTCATTAAGCCTACCCAAGGATATGTTTCTATTGAAAACAAAAAGCTCTGGGATGATATAGATTTCCCACCAAGTGTTGGCCTGCTCCTAGAAAAACCGGCACTTCTTAGCTCATATAGCAGTCGCAAGAACCTAGAGATTCTCTCGTCAATAAAACAAATTGCGTCTGAGCAAGATATTGATGCTGCAATTGAAAAAGTAGGACTTGATCCTAAAGACAAAAGACCTGTTAGAAAGTACTCCCTTGGCATGAAGCAACGCTTAGGAATTGCCATGGCGTTTTTTGAACAACCGGATTTAATTATTCTTGACGAGCCAACAAACGCTCTTGATGAAGACGGTGTCCATATGCTCACGGAGCTCATTGTTGAACAAAGAGATAGAGGTGCAACACTTCTCATCTCAAGTCATGATGCTGAATTCTTAGAGGTTGTCTGTGATGTAATTTACAAAATGAAGCTCGGTAAAATTGTCGAGAAAATCGACGTGCAAAGACGTGCATCATGAAACTAAAAAACAAACTACCATTATTCGCAATTGCCATAAGCTTTGTACTGGTTTGTGCTCTTGGCTACAGAGTTTGGTGGGTAAATACCCATGCACTAACTATCCCCGAAGAGATTTATCAAATGGGAGAATGGGTCCCTCTTGACGGAAATTTTCATTATTCGTCTTCCGAGAATACAAAGGGATATTCAATACGAATAACTGAAATTTCTCTAACTACATATGACGGTTATCTGGAAAAACATGGTATTACGCCACAGTATCCCAATGCTCATGGCAATCAAACAAGTGTAATTGATGTCACTATAGAAGTTAAAAATGATAGAGAAGAGACTGAGCCTGTAGGAGGAATAGATTTTCTCGGCACGGTTTTAATTCCACAAGCCAACAACACCTATTACATTTGCGATTTAGGAAATGAAAATTCCCTTTGGCCGCTTGTCCAGCCAAATATAACCACTTCGCTAATTGCCATCAAACCGCACACTTCATATGTTCTTCATGTGCCTTATGTAGTAAATCTTACAGGAGAGGAAATCTATAAATCTCCGATTACTGACACAACGTTTGATTTGCTTGTTTCTCGTTTGCCTGTAGAAAAACGAATTCGAGTGTCTTTGTAGCAATTCTTAGCGCTCCCACTACAAATTACGCCACCCCCCCACTACAGGTTTCACCACTCCCACTACAGATCGTGCCGCCCCTCCCACTACAGATGAATGAATTGTTAGCCGCCTCCCAACTTGCGCTAGAATAATACCTTACGTTTTTGAAGCGCAATGGGAGGCATCATGGGTCTTAAGTATGAAACCGCACGATATGAGGCATCATACGGGGCAATTTCACAACTTCCTTCTCCAGAGACTCCAGAGGTGGCCTTTGTAGGCCGCTCAAATGTGGGTAAGTCTTCCCTCTTAAATAAACTTATTGGCCGAAAGCAACTCGCACGAGTTTCAAGCGTCCCAGGTAAAACCGCTAATATCAACTTTTTTGACGTTGATGGCGTCAAATTTGTAGACTTGCCTGGATATGGATTTGCACGCGTTTCTCGCCAAGAAAAACAGCGCTGGGCAGACCTCATTGGCGGCTATTTTGAGCAAGAACGCAGCTTTAACCTGGTCATTAGCCTTGTTGACATTAGGCACGAAGCTCAAAAGCTTGACCTGCAGATGATCAACTTTCTCCAAGAGGCTGAGTTGCCCTTTGTAGTTGCGTTTACCAAGGCAGACAAGATTGCGCGTGGCAAGCAAAATCAAGCCGCAGCCACCCTGCGCAAGGCATTCCACATCACCCCTGAACAGGCCATTATTACCTCATCCGAGACTGGCTTGGGCATTGACGAGTTGCGTCGCCGCATCGAAGACGCAACTATCTAGGAGCATCATGGATCCAATCCACCAGCAAGAGCAAGAGCACCTTTCCCACGTATATCAAAAGCTTGTTGAGATTCGTGAAGACTTGGACACAACGCTCAACACCACGCAAAAAGATGCAGCTAGAGACCTTCGTCAGATGAGTGAAGAAATCCGTCCGGACTTTGGCGGAGCGGACGAAACCATCGAGACCCTTGCGGCCATTGAGACGCTCAACAGCGTTATTGATACGTACAACCAGTACCACGATTTCACTGTCGAGAAACTCGGTCGCGTCGAAATTCTCTTGAGGCAGCCTTATTTTGCCAAGGTCACGCTCAAGATGCGACCTGGACGTCCTTCTCGCGATGTGTATATTGGCGCGGCAGGCATCACCGACAAAGACCGCACACCGCTTATTGTTGACTGGCGCAGCCCCGTTGCCGAGACGTATTACAACCAAGAGATGGGTACTACGTCGTACCAGGTAGACGGCAAGAAAAGAACGGTTGAACTGGAACTTAGACGACAGTTTGACATCACGCGCGACAAGCTGAACCTCTACTTTGACACAACGGTTGCCATCGAAGACTCTCTGCTGCTTGCTGCCCTGAAGCGTCAGCACACCGAGAAGCTGCAGGCCATCACCGCAACTATCCAGCGCGAACAAAATGTTGTGGTCAGGCACGAGGACGTGCCCGTTCTGCTGGTCAACGGCATTGCAGGCTCGGGCAAGACGTCTGTTTTGCTGCAGCGCATCGCGTACCTTCTGTACCAACAGCGCACTACGCTCACCGCAGATCAGGTGTATCTGTTTACTCCTAACGAGATGTTTTCTCGCTACATCAACACCGTTTTGCCTAGCATGGGCGAGCACAATCCGCAGGTATTTACCTGGGATTCTTTCCTCAAAGCGTTGGGTCTGGCCGACCACGCTTCGGGCGCCCACAACAACCCCGATTCTCTGAAGAAGCTTGAGGAGCAGCTTGCCACACTTGAACTCTACGAGGATGACTTTAAGGCCATTTCTGTTGAGGGAACCACGCTTATCAAGCCAGCTCAGGTGGCTAGTTCTGTGGCAAAGTTCTCGCAATTCCCTGTGGGTCCGCGCCTCATCGCGCTTGCCAAAGACGAGCTCCATACTCGCCTGGAGCGCAGGCTTGGCCAGATGGCTCACAACGACGAAATCCAAGAAGAGATGCTTTCCCTTGACGTTGAGCAGCAGCTTGAGGTCTTTGGTCGCACCATTAGCCCTTCCGACGAGGAAGAAGTTCTGGCGCGCACCCGCGAGTTTCTCAACTGGCGCTATGCCTCCGCCCACGAGGTCATTGAGTCCGCTTCCTGGCTCCGCATCGACCGCATTGGCATGCGCATGCTCAACACCTCCGCGCTCAGTGGCGCCGAATGCGTTTACCTGCGACTTCTTATCACAGGAGCTGGCGAGAAAAACGTCAAGTTTGTCATGATTGACGAGGTTCAAGACTATACCGAGACACAGCTTATGGTGCTTGGAAAGTACTTCTCGCGTGCGCACTTCCTGCTTTTGGGCGACTCCAACCAGGCAATTTGGGAAGACACCGCAACGTTTGAGCAGATTGAGAAAATCTTTACCGCAACACATGGTGAGGGCGCAGTTTCTACCTGCAAGCTTTTGACCAGCTATCGTTCTTCTCCCGAGATTACCGCGCTCTTTACCTCGCTTTTGAGCGAAGAAGAGCGAGGCCAGACAAGCTCCGTACAGCGCGGCGGCAAAAAGCCTGAGTTCCTTGAGGTGGTCGCTGACAACAAAGATGCTGAGCGTGCCGAGTACCTGCAAACGATGAAGTCCCTTGTTGAGCAGGCGCAAGCTTTTGACGGGCTAACCGCCATTGTGTGCACCGAGAAGTCTCGTGTTCGATGGCTGGCCAAGCAGCTAGAGGGGCTATTTGCGGCGGACAGCGCTGCGGGCGGCGGTGCAGTCGCGGGCGACGGTGCAGCCGCGGGCGGCGTCAAGATACTCACCAGCCACGATTCCCTCCCCGCGAAGGGTGTTGTTCTTCTCGACCTTGCACTGGCGAAGGGCCTTGAGTTTGATCAGGTCATCGTTGCCGATGCACAAGAGGAAGTGTATAAAGCAGACGGAATTTCTCGCCGTAGGCTCTATACCGCGCTGTCGCGCGCGATGCATCACGTGATTGTGGTCTCTCAGGGAAAGATGACTCCGCTGCTCAGCAAATTGCTTTAAAAAAAGCAATTTCTACCTGCGATTTTTTGGAAATTTACTGATTGAAGTCGGCTAGTTCGGGTAAATGCTAGTCATCGATAACATTTACCGTTGGAGGTTAGTATGTCCGAAGAATTGATTCCTGGTGTCATGAAGAACATCGACGCAAAGACTGTAGTAACCCTTAAAGAGCAGGTTGCATGCCTTCCTGGCCAGGTCATCAGCAAGACCCTTGCACAAAACGATGCTGTCAGTGTCACCCTCTTTGGCTTTGGAGCAGGCGAAGAGATTGCAAGCCATCGTGCAGGTGGCGACGCATTTGTCACCATTCTTGAGGGACGCGCAAACATCACCATCGATGAAGACGTCTACAACCTTGAAACTGGTCAGTCCATTGTGATGCCACTTGGCCATCCACATGCACTTCAGGCTCCAGAAGAGTTCAAGATGCTGCTGGTTGTTGTTTATCCGCAGAAATAATTTATATATTTACCTAATAATTTCGCAGGTATTTTCTATTTGGCCAGGTGGACAGTGCGTCTGCCTGGTCAAATACTATCTCTTCCGAGCTTAATACTATGTGTAATTACAATACACACCTCATAACAGAATGGGTATAATAGTTATGTCTGTGCAATCAGCAAAATGTTAAACCTAAAGAAAGGTGAGCTATGAGCCAGATTTTTGATGTTCACGCACGTGAGGTCCTCGATTCCCGTGGCAATCCAACCGTTGAGGTTGAGGTTGTTCTTGACGACGGCTCCTTTGGTCGTGCAATCGTTCCTTCCGGCGCTTCCACTGGTGAGTTCGAGGCTGTAGAGCTTCGCGACGGCGACAAGAGCCGTTACCTGGGCAAGGGCGTTCTGAAGGCAGTCGAGCACGTCAACACTGAGATCCGCGACCTCGTTATTGGTTGGGACGCAGAGGATCAGCGCGGCCTTGACCTCGCTATGATCAAGCTTGACGGCACTCCAAACAAGGGTCGCCTCGGTGCAAACGCTATTCTCGGCGTTTCTCTTGCTGTTGCTCACGCTGCAGCTGCTTCTGCTGAGCTTCCACTTTACGCTTACCTCGGTGGCGCAAATGCTCACACTCTTCCTGTTCCTATGATGAACGTCCTCAACGGTGGCGTCCACGCTGACAACAACGTTGACTTCCAGGAGTTCATGATTATGCCTGTTGGTGCTCCTGACTTCACCACCGCTCTTCGCTGGTGCGCACAGGTTTACCACACCCTCAAGGACACTCTGAAGTCCCAGGGCCTCAACACCGGTGTTGGTGACGAGGGCGGCTTTGCTCCAGACCTTAAGTCCAACGAGGAGCCACTTGAGCTTCTTTCCGAGGCTGTTACGGCTGCTGGCTTTGAGCTTGGCAAGGACTTCCGCTTTGCTATGGACCCAGCTTCTTCTGAGTTCTACAACAAGGAGACCGGCAAGTATGACCTCAAGGGCGAGGGTCGCTCCCTTACCTCCGAGGAAATGGTTGCTTACTACGAGGAAATGGTCGAGAAGTTCCCAATCGTCTCCATCGAGGACGGTCTTGCAGAGGAGGACTGGGACGGTTGGAAGATCCTTACCCAGCGTCTGGGCAAGAAGATCCAGCTCGTCGGCGACGACCTCTTTGTTACCAACACTCAGCGCCTGAAGAAGGGCATTGAGGTTCACGCTGGTAACTCCATCCTCATCAAGGTCAACCAGATTGGTACCCTGACCGAGTCCCTCGAGGCTATCGAGATGGCTAAGCGCGCAGGTTACACCGCAGTTGTCTCCCACCGTTCCGGTGAGACCGAGGACACCACCATTGCTGACCTTGTTGTTGCAACCAACGCTGGTCAGATCAAGACTGGTGCACCTGCTCGTACCGAGCGTGTTGCTAAGTACAACCAGCTTCTCCGCATCGAGGATGACCTCGCTGACGGCGCTGAGTACCTGGGCATGGACGCTTTCTACAACCTTCGCTAAACTCGCAGGTTGTGCGCTAGACGCTACGAAGCCGCATCTCATTTGAGGTGCGGCTTTTTTGTGCGCGCGGGTGCTGCTCGGGCGCTGCGGCGCGGGTCCGGGTGCGGAGCGGGTCCGGGTGCGGGTGCGGGTGTGGGTCTGTGAGCGGCTGCATGACCTGCGGGTTTCTCGCCGCACGCGATGCCTTAGCGGGCGTATGAGTTCCGTAAGCACATCCGTGTCTAGTTCGAAACGCCCGAACACACCTATGTCAGATAATCTGCTGAAAATGCGTATACATTTCGCTCAAAACGCTTGTCTCATGCAGAATATCGTCATTAGATGTGTTTTTGATTCTTGATTTTGCAGATTATCTGACATAGATGTGCTCGCTTAATCCTGAAATTTAGGGTAATTAAATCTTTGATATATCTTCATTCATAATTATGTATATCAGATAGAACTTATGCATAATAGTGAATTGAACGTACCTGATTAAATTCAAATCCTATAACAAAAGCTAATCCACGATGTATTTGGGCTATTAAGCCTGACTTTATCTGCAGTTTTTTGAGGATTTTTCGTCAGTCGATATAACAGCACCGCAGCTGCCTACCGCGGTTATACTTGATACGTCAACTTTCAAGAATCCGAGGCGCTATGAACACCACAACAGAGCATGCAATTCACACAATCCTGGTCGGACAGTCGGGCGGACCAACTGCCGCGATTAATGCATCGCTCGCGGGTGTTGTTCGCGCAGCTCACGCCCAGGGCCTCCGAGTGCTCGGAATGCGCAACGGAATCCAGGGCTTTCTTGAGGGTAACGTCGTTGACCTGGTGGAAGCACTTGAATTTATAGCATCTGAATCGGGATCGTCCAACCACGCATCCACAAATCCTGGCGAGAAAAACCTTCAGCTCCTAAGAAAAACGCCATCGAGCTGGCTGGGTAGCTGCCGCTTTAAATTACCGGAGATTGCTGACAACTCGGAATCCACAGCTATCTCTCCTATCTACCAGCAGATTGATGCGCAGCTCAAGAAATACCAGGTAGACGCCGTGCTATACATCGGCGGCAACGATTCCATGGACACCACGGACAAGCTGTCTCGATACTTTGCCCAGATAGAAAGCCATGTTCGCGTTGTAGGTGTGCCAAAAACCATCGACAACGACCTCGAGGGCACCGATCACACCCCCGGCTTTGGTAGCGCGGCGCGATTCGTTGCGTCCGTAACCGCCGAGCTCACCCGCGACAGCGGCGTCTACAACAGCAAAAACGTCACGTTTATCGAAGCCATGGGTCGCGACGCCGGCTGGCTCACGGCAGCTGGTGCGCTGGCACAAGATATTTGCGGAACTGCCCCGGATTTTGTCCTCCTGCCCGAGGTTCCGCTTGATGAACACGCGCTACTTTCCACCATTGAGCAGCGACTTCGCGAGAAAAACAACGTGATCGTAGTTGTTAGCGAGGGCGTTCATCACGCAGATGGTAGTTTCCTTTTTGATGCAAAATCCGTTGCGATTGACACGTTTGGCCACCTCGCGGCACAATCCGGAACAGCTCAATACTTGTCGCAGCTAGCCAAGGATCAGCTAGGCGTAAAGTCTCGCGGCATTGAGCTCAATACGCTGCAGCGCTGCGCTTCGCATGCTGCTAGCAAGGTTGACTTGGACGAGGCTGAGGCGCTAGGCTCCGCAGGAATTGAAGCTGTTCTCCAAGGTAAAACGGGTATTATGGTTGGCGTTCAGCGAACTTCAGATACGCCTTATGCTACGAAAATTCGCACGACCCCTGTCGCCGACGTTGCTAACAAGGTAAAGCTTGTACCTCGAGAAATGATTTCCAAGGACGGCTTCAATGTCACCGACGCCGCCCTAACCTACCTGCGTCCTCTTGTCGCGGGCATGGAGGAGCCGATTTCTACCGACGGACTTCCCCGTTTTCTTGCGGAGTTATCGTAGCGATTCGTTGCGGACGCGACAGCGCCGTGCGGACGCGTGCAATCCGTTGCGGATAGGTGTGAGCCGCGACTAGCTACTCTCCAAGGAACCTTACCTCAGGGTGAAGCTCGACATCAAACTGGCGCTTGACCTCTGCCTGAACATGCTCGATAACTGCGTGGACCTCTGCAGCAGTAGCGTTATCGTAGTTGACCACAAAACCAGCATGCTTATCGGAAACACCGGCACCGCCAAAACGATAACCCTTAAGACCAGCGTCGGTAACAAGCTTACCAACAAAGTGACCCTCGGGGCGCTTAAAAGTTGAACCAGCGGAAGGCAGCTCAAGAGGTTGCTTTTCCTCGCGAGCGCGTGTGAACTCTTCCATCTTTTCGCGGATCTTCTCGCCATCAGCGCGATGAAGATTAAACGTGGCGGAAAGCACAATCATGCCTTCATCAGCGATTCTGCTGTGACGATAACCTAGGTCAAGCTCGGATGCGTCCAGCGTAGCAAAGGTGCCGTCGGCGAGAAGAACGCGGACGGATTTGAGCACGTCAGCGATGCAGCCGTCGTAAGCGCCTGCGTTCATGAAGCATGCGCCGCCCACAGAACCTGGGATGCCGCACGCAAACTCCAGTCCAGAAAGGTCCAGCTCACAGGCCATCTCGGACGCCTCTTTGAGGCCAACGCCAGCTTGGCAGGTCATCTCGGTATCGTCGATGCTTACGCCGGTGAGACCATCGGCAACAGCAATGATCACACCACGATAACCTGCGTCGGAAACAAGCAGGTCAGAGCCGTAGCCAAGGATAAAATAAGGAGCTTCTGCGTCTTTAACCGCAAGGAGAACCTCTTTAACCTCATCAGGGTCATCAGGGATGACATAGAGATCCGCAGGTCCACCCACTTTAAAGGTGGTGTGCTCGCTCATTGGCTCGTCTACCAGGACGTTCTCTTCTCCAACAATCGAGCAAAGCTTTCCGGCCAGGCTTTGTAAGTCATAGCCACTTTCAGACATGTAACACGCTCCTTAGTAAGTTACTTTTTATAGTTTATCGCAAGCGAGAAAAACATGGAGTCGAGGAAGATAAACGCCTTATGTCTCAAAAATGTTTTTAGATTTCTATTGGGTTATTTTGGGGTTATCTCTCATTTCTGTCGAATAAATGTCCATCCTGTTTTGCGTGTTATCAGCTGTTAACTCTGCTATAGTACTTATCGATATGTTTCAGAAATGGTTGCAATTACCTACTGGTGGTAAGGTGGCCGAGCTTTAGGGTTTGTAACAACCCAGTTCAAAGAGCCATCAAGTCCGCGACCCGCAAAGGCGGTTAACCTGGTTAAAGTCCAGGACCAACGGTACAGTCCGGATGTCAGAAACGGAGACTTTTATGGCTTCATCCCACTCAACCCACGCAACAACCGCATTTTCTAACGGCTGGTCTACCAAGAGAATTGCTATTCTCGCCATGCTTTGTGCAGCTGCTGCAATCAGCACCATGGTGCTTCAGTTCCCTCTGATCCCAGGCGTGACGTTTTTGAAGTACGATCCATCGGGCGTCTTTGCCCTGCTCGCAGGCGTAGCTTTTGGCCCTGCCGCGGGCGCGATTGTCTCGGTGCTTCCCTACCTTTTGCACCTCACCACGGAATCCGGAATTTACGGCACTATCATGGCAATTCTGGCAACGCTTAGCTACGTTTTGCCTGTCTCGCTGATTGTGTATAACCGTTCCGAGAAGATCAAGCAGCTGGTACTTGCCCTCATTGTGGGCAGCGTTGTCAGTGTTGTTGCTTGCATTCTGGGCAACCTCGTAGTTACTCCAATCTATACCGGCATGAGCGTGGAGGCAGTAAGTGGACTGATTGTCCCAGCACTTCTCCCCTTCAACGTGGTAAAGGTTGCCATTAACAGCATCATCTTTGTTGTTATCATGCGCTCGGCTACCTCACTCTTTGAGAGCATCAAAGACGGTGAATAATCTGGGCAACAATTCCCCTGATGTATACACGTCTGAAAGCACCGCACAAACTCAGGACCTGCCTGTAGCTGCAACGCTTTCGGACGTGACCTTTGTGCACGCAAAAGGCGTGATTGCCTTAGATCACGTCTCATTCTCTATTCCCGCAGGTAAACGTACCTGTATTGTTGGTGCAAACGGTTCAGGAAAGTCCACGGTTGCCTCGATTCTCTCTGGCCTTACCGCACCTGACGAGGGAACCGTTACCTTTCTGGGAACTACCGTTGTTAAGGACGGCCAGGTTGACTTTGAGGCGTACAAGACCGTCCGTCCGAAGCTTGGCCTCGTTTTTCAGAACCCTGAAGATCAAATTATCTGCAGCGTTGTCGCAGACGATATTGCTTTTGGTCTGGAGAACCTTCAGGTACCCAGTGATCAGATAACTCCGCTGGTAGAACAGCAGATCAAACTTGGAACTCTCACCGGGTTTGCGTCCGAAAATCCGCAAATGCTCTCGGGCGGCCAGCAGCAGCGCGTGGCCATCTCGGGCGCGCTGGTCATGAAGCCGCAGATTCTGATTCTTGACGAACCTTCCGCAGCTCTTGACGTTGTGCATAGAAATAACGTCATGGGCCTTGTCGAGAAACTCCGTGCAGCTGGAAAGACTATTGTTCACGTAACGCATTTCATGGACGAAGTGGTTTCCGCTGACCACGTGATTGCCTTGGACGACGGTCGCGTTGCGTTTGAAGGAACGCCTGAAGCCCTCTTTGAACAGCATGAGCTGGTTGAATGCCTGCATCTTGAGGAGCCGTTTGCCTATCAAGTTGCCCACGCGCTCAACAACCGCGGAGTTGTCGTGTGCAAATCCCCTTCGGCTGAGCGCGTGCTCAGCGAGCTGACGGGGCTTCTCGCCACGGGGTCGAGAGGCGAGAAGGGCGGCATGGTTGGAAACTGTGGCACAGCTGCTGACTGTGACGTGGCTACAGCCGACAGCGCATCCGAGTCAGCGGCGGTTTCCGTGCACGACGTGACGTTCTCGTACCAGAAGCCTGTGCTCAAAAACATCTCGGTTGACGTACAAACAGGCTCGCATGTTGCCGTGATTGGCTCAACTGGTTCTGGCAAGTCTACCCTGGCGCGCTTGATTTGTGCACTTGATACGCCTGACGCCGGTAGCCTCTGTGTAACTGGTTTGGATACTCGACAGAAGCAAAATCGCAGAAAACTTCACGGCATTGTTGGCTACGTTATGCAGCGACCGGAGCGCCAACTTTTTGCACAAACGGTTGCAGAAGACGTGGCATTTGGCCCCACTAACCTGGGCCTTTCTGCATGCGACGTCACAGGCGCTGTGAATGCTGCTCTGGAACTTGTGGGACTTTCCCACAAGGCAGATGCATCCCCTTTTGAGCTTTCTGGTGGTCAGCAGAGACTGTGCGCGCTTGCAGGCGTTATTGCCATGCAGCCAAAGGTGCTTGTGCTTGATGAGCCTACCAGCGGACTTGATCCCTACTATTGCTCTGAGCTCAGAAAAATTATCAACGCCGTTCTTGAGGACGGCTGTACCGTTATTGAGCTCACACACTCGATGGAGGATGCGGCAGAAACTGACCAGATTGTCGTGCTCCATGAGGGTGACCTGGTGTTCTCTGGCACACCTTATCAAACATTTACTCATTTCTCAGAGGCAGAATTCCAGGAGCTTGGACTGGGCATTCCTCATGCACTTGCATGGGCACAGGATCTGTACCGCGCCACCGGTATCAACCTTGGAGAACCTCTGACCCTGTCTGAGCTGGTAGACGCGGTGGTTGATGTGGTGACGACCGCCCCCGGCGCCGCACAGGACAGTGCCGCACAGCCCAACGACCTCACACAAGGAGGTTGCTATGGCGCTTAAGATTTCTGTCGGCCAGTACTATCACGGGGACTCGCTCATCCATAGGCTTAATCCCAACGTTAAGTGCCTGGCTGCACTTCTTTTGATGCTCACAACGTTTTTTATCCGCACGGCACCACAGCTTGCGCTGCTGGTAGTAGGTGCACTTTGCCTACTAGCTCTGGCAAAAATCCCCATCAAACAAGTGCTTGTATCAATCATCCCACTTGCTTGGCTGCTCATCTTCCTCTCGCTCTTCAATCTGTTGCTTACGCGAGAAGGAACTGTGCTTGTTTCCTGGTCAATCTTTACCATCACTGATGTGGGAGCATGGAGCGCTTTTCTCTACCCTGTGCGCATTTTAGCTGCAATTTTGATGGGCGCACTGCTTCTGCTTACCACCACTCAGACTGATCTGGGTAATGCCTTTGAAGCAGCTTGTACGCCGCTCTCAAAAATTGGTCTTCCCGGTAAAGAGATTGCCATGATTTTCTCGCTTATGCTGCGCTTTATTCCAACACTTGCAGGCGACGCCGTGTCTATTTCCGAGGCTCAAACTGCTCGCGCAGGAGACGTTGCTTCAGGCTCGCTTCCTAAAAGACTCCGCGCAACTTTCTCCATTGTGGTGGCGCTTTTAGCAAGCTCAATCAGACACGCCAACAACCTTTCCAAGGCACTTGATGCTCGACACTATGTAGCAGGGGCTTCTCGCACACGTTGGCATCAACCAACCTTTGGCGCTCGCGAGGTAATTGCCTTGGGCATAACCGCCTGTTTTATCGCCCTTGTCTTTGTGCTGGCGTAAAACTTACTGGCGTAAAACGTTCCGACGTACACTTGCCGGCGCAAATCTTGCTGGCGTAAAAACTTTTAACTAAAAAATTTGTATTTTTAACGCTCTGTTACAACCCATTTTTCTTTTCTCGACAAGCGCCAATTTGTCCACCTAAGTAACGTACAATAAAGCCAGTAAAAGCGTTCAAGGCTTGCATTGAAAGGTGGCCCCATGGTCCTGCGCGTCTACGTCCAAAGAAAATCTGGTTTCGAGGGCGAGGCAAAAGCCCTGCTCAAAGAAGTGAAAGACCTTCTTGGTATTACCGAGTTACAACGCATTGACCTGCTCAACCGCTACGACGTTGAGGGAATTTCAGAGGAACTCTTTGAGTCCTGTATCCCCACCGTTTTCTCAGAACCACAGTCCGATCTTGCCAGCCGTACCATGCCAGAATTTTCTTCTGAAGGTGCGGCTGTTCATACGTTTGCTGTTGAGTTTTTGCCTGGCCAGTTTGACCAGCGCGCAGACTCTGCAGCTGAATGCGTGCAGCTTATCAGCCAGGGCGAGCGTCCACTTGTGCGCTCTGCTCGCCTTTATGTGCTGACCGGAAACCTCACAGAGGCAGACGTTGCTGCCATCAAGAATTACCTGATCAACCCCGTTGAAGCTCGCGAGGCTTCCCTTGAGCTGCCCGAGACCCTCAAGATTTCCATTCCAGAGCCTGCTGACGTAGAGGTTCTTGAGGGCTTTAACGCCCTTGACCAGGACGGCCTCAAGGAGTTCATTGCTTCTCACGGCCTTGCTATGGACCTGGCTGACCTCACCTTCTGCCAGCAGTACTTCACCACAGAGCAGCGCGATCCTACCATCACCGAGATTCGCGTCATTGATACCTACTGGTCAGATCACTGCCGCCACACCACCTTTAACACCGGAATTACCGGCGTGCAGATTGATGATGACCTGGTAAAGGCTGCGTTTGAGAAGTACCTCTCCATGCGCAAAGAGCTTGGGCGAGAAGATCGTGCCGTCTCTCTTTGGGACATGGCAACTATTGGTGCAAAGTACCTTCGCGAGAAGGGCGTCCTCACCAATCTTGATGAGTCAGAAGAAATCAACGCCTGTACCGTAAAGGTCAAGGTAGACGTTGATGGCAAAGACGAAGACTGGCTCTTCCTCTTCAAGAACGAGACTCACAACCACCCCACCGAGATTGAGCCTTTTGGTGGCGCAGCTACCTGTATCGGTGGCGCAATCCGCGATCCCCTTTCTGGACGCAGCTACGTCTACCAGGCAATGCGCGTCACCGGTGCCGCAGATCCAACCGTTCCCGTTTCTCAGACACTTCCTGGAAAGCTTCCCCAGCGCACCATTGTTCGCACGGCAGCTGCAGGTTATTCCAGCTACGGTAATCAGATTGGCCTTGCTACCGGCCAGGTTTCTGCGC
>OGYG01000880.1_pt1 | contig 25072 bp, 17 predicted proteins | sample 1576481 | NCBI WGS metagenome assembly OGYG01 (sample SAMEA3541497, study PRJEB24748) | human gut metagenome | biome: human gut; feature: human-associated habitat; material: faeces | place: China | collected 2012 | reverse complement strand
CACTATTTGCGAAGCAATCATCGACCGGATCATTCATAATTCCTATGAGGTGATGATTGATGGCCGTGTATCCATGAGGGAACGCCATGGCATTAACGCTTCCCGGAAAGGAGCTGTCCATGACTGACTATTGTGCCTTCAGCAAAGACCATAAATGCATCAAGTTTATGGATTATGAAATAATCCGCCACGAATTAGAGGAAGCCGATGAACTGTGTCATGATAATTGGATAGAAATCCAGCACTTAAGAGAATATATTGACCGTTTACAAGCACTTCTTACAGAACACGGAATAGCTATTCCTGATGAATACTAACTAAATGACTGCACTCTGCTCCGTGAATATTACGGTGCGGCAGAGCCGCCAGTCCGGTGTGGCGAGAGCCACCTGTCCGGACTAACGGAGCCACCCCATTTTGTTTATTAAGTTACTTTGCCATTGCTGGATCCAGTCCATATACTTCTCTCATAGAGAGGTCTTTAGATGGGTCAACACTTTCAATATCGATCTTATAGGAATCATACGATATACGATCCATGATGGCATCGGCAAGAGTACTTTCACCATCACAGATTTGCTGGTACCATTCACTTTCACGGAACTGAGAACAAAAGATCGTTGAAGATTTTTTTCGTCTTTTATGTATCAGTTCAAAAAGATTCCTGGCTTCAGCTTCTGTCAGTTTAAGAAGCAGCCACTCATCAATGATCAGTACTATTGGCTTGGTGTATTTCTTCAGGACAGTCGAGAAAGTTCCATTGTCCCTGGCAGCCTGTAAGTCCAATAATAGATCAGGAAGCCGTACATACCGTACTGAGTAATAGTGCTTGCATGCTTCCATGCCAAAGGCACAGGCCATATAAGTTTTACCACTTCCGGTTGCTCCAGTAATAAAGATGTTCCGGTATTCTGTAATGTATTCACAGGTTGCCAGCCGGTTGATCAGTGCTTTGTTCAGCTTTCGTCCAGAATGGTAATCAATCGCTGCGATGCTGGCATCTGGCTGTTCAAACTCAGCTTGGCGGATCAGCCTTTTCAGACGATTGTTTTTGCGGTTGCTGTATTCGACATCAACAAGCAGGCCGAACCGATCTTCGAATGGAACTTCCTTCATTGCAGGATCATCCATCTGGATGCGGAATGCATCTGCCATAGCAGTCAGACGCATTTCAATAAGTTTATCGATTGTACTTTGATTTGTCATGATTTTTTACCTCCATAGTATCTGGCTCCTCTGGTTATGCCATGTGGTTTTACTGTTTGAGATGATTCTGATTCGGTATCAGGTGCATTCTTTGTTGCAACCAATAGATTTTTGATACTTTTATAGCTGGGTTTACCGGAATAAGAGAGCGCCTTAGCGCAGACCTGTTCCAGTTTTTCTGGCGAATATTTTTCTGCCAGTTTCAGTAATCCCATGCAGCTTCTGTAGGATTGCTGTTCAATCCTGCCGGAGGTAAGTATTGCATCGACAACCTTACTTGTGTTAATTCCAATCGAATCAGCCCACTTACGGAACCGGTCACCGTTCCATTCCAGATATTTCTGGTGTTCCTGCGGCATATGTTCTGTCACTGTAGAATACTGACCGCTTCGTCCATAGAGTCGTCTGTGAGAGGCAATACGATTGTGATTATAAAATATTTCAACCGTTGTATCTGTTATACGCACATCAACCTTATTTTTGATATACTGATAAGGCACGGAGTAGAACATTCTGTCTACTGCGATGTGATAGTTAAACTGGACGGTGGCGTGTTTCCACTCAGCCAGTTCAAAAGGTGTAGCAGGCAACGGAGCCAGTAATGGCATTTCTTCCCCAAGAAATAAACTGAGTCTGCTACATTCCTTTTTCTGAAATTTACGGGCGTTGTAGGCATCCAGTTTTTCACGGATTGAAGCATTTAATTCTGCAAGAGAGAAAAACTGCTCATTGCGAAGGGCTGCTGTTATCCATGTGGATATCTTTCCTACTGATCCCTCTACATTCGGTTTATCCTTGGGTTTCCGGACTCTGGCCGGAAGGATGGCGAGATTGTAATGTTCTGCCATCTCATGATAAGTTGTGTTTAAGGCAGTGTTGTACCAGTCACTCTTTTTATGATTCACTGCGGTTGTACAGTTATCAGAAACGAGCATAGGTGTGACACCTCCAAAGAAATCAAACATCTGGACATGAGCTTTGATCCAGTTGTCAGTTTTCTCATTCATATATGCTTTTACAAAAGCATACTGACTGTAAGTTAATACACCTACAAATATCCATGCATCTGTCATTTCTCCGGTGTCCGGATCAATGATGTGGGCAGGGTCACCGGCCCAGTCAACTTCAATCTGTTCACCTGGTTTTCTTGGGATATGCATGGTAGCCCTACGTTTTTCTTCATCCTTCTGGATGTAGTAGCAGAACTGAGAATACATTAGAGGCTCTTCGCTGCTCATGCGGCACTCCTCACAGTATTCTACCCAGAGAAGCTTTTTGTTTACACCATTTCGCAGAAGTTCTTTGCGAATGTAGTCAAAGTTTGGCATGCGTTTATTCGTTGCCGACTTATCCTTAGGAAACATCAGCTCCTCTAGTGCGCTGTCGGTCATGTCGAAATCCAGCGGCCATGAAAGCTTGATTTCCGCTGCCTTTTTTAAAACCTTAGCGACTGTGTTTCTGGATACACCGCAACTCTGTGCGATGTTCCTCTCACTGAATCCTAAGCTTTTCAAGCGTAGGATTTCACGATACTTGGTCATAACTTACGACCTCCTTTATCTGTATTCACACCAAAGGTGTGTATTTACAGTATAAAGGAAATATATGTAATAGAGCCCAATAAGGTGGCTCTGAATTACCGGAATATATGGCTCTCATTCTCCGGAATGGTGGCTCTCAAAGTCCGGACAGGTGGCTCAAAGAGCCCCGGAATAATCATGCTCCGGAAAGATATGCACTATTTTTCCGGAAAAGAGTGCTCTGAATCTTTGGAAAGCATGCACTATTGCATTGGAATACTCAGCCAGAAAGCACAGATATGGAAAAGATACAAAAGAATTGCTATCGAATACTGAAACTGATGAGAAATGCTATGCAACATAATTTGAGTGGTGTGACCATAGGTCCGCAGGAATATATTTTTAGTTATTCCAACAGAAATACAGTATTTCAACTTGAAATATCCAGAGCTGCAGTGGAGTATTTATATTCTATAATTCTTAATTTGATAAAAGGACAAGTATATGGGCTAATAACGTTGGGACACTATGAAGAAACGTTAAAAGAGTTTTATAAACGAATGTTGTCTGGGATTGTAGTGCTGGAAGATGAGTTTGGAACAGGAGTTTCAAATCAGATTTCTGGTATGTTACAAGGGTTTCGGGTTGGGGTTCGGTATCCACTGGAGAATCCACGGTTCTATAAGGAAACAGAAGATGAAGTGATTTTTTTGTTTTATGAGACTGGTAGTCAGAAATATGCCGTGGATTATATGTATTATTTGAGAGATAATTGTTATGTGCTGCCGGAAGAATTTTTGATGAGGAATCGGTGAAATTTATTGGATTTCAGAAAAGCTTGCTGATTGAGAGATGGAAGAAAGTAGATGATTTTTAGTAGCGGAAACGTAAAGTAAAAATCGAAGCGTATGGTATGTTTTGAAATTTCTTTATTAATTGATCATCCGGTGCAGACAATAATGATGCTAATTATATTTATTGGAGGAACTGTGATTGGACATTTATCAGATTTTTATAACACATAACAGAATGTGGTCCGGTCAGGAAATCCTGGTGTTTGGCAGTATTTTTATGATAGTGTTGTTTTGTTGTGTGTGTGCAGTCCGCTGTGGAAAAATAAATAAAATTCAGGTAGCATCAGGATTGTCATTGCTTGTATTTCTTGGAATTGTATATGGATCTACCGTTTTTACAAGGTCTGTAGGAACCAGACAATACGAACTGATTCCGTTCTGGTCCTGGTGGGAAGTGATCAGTCACCATGATCAGTCCTTGTTACAGGAAGATTTGCTGAATTGTATGTTATTGATGCCGATGGGAGTGTTGCTGCCATTGATGGTAAAGAAAAAAGTCCATCCCTGGCAGGCGTTTCTGGCAGGAATCTGTGTATCCGCCTGTATTGAGATCAGTCAGCTTATTTTCCTGCGCGGACTGTTTGAATGGGATGATATGATTCACAATGCGTTTGGCTGTATGGTTGGATGTATCCTATGTAATATGGTGGTTCGCCGAGATAACAAAATACGAAAAAAGAATAAGGCAGAGGGACAGAGTTCGTAAATCATGGATTTCTGTTCTTTTTTTGTAAGCGCTTAATTTCTGGGTAGATAGTTATCTATATGTACTTGATGAAGATCCGGTTAAGGAAGCAATGAAGCTTGTAAATGGGGAAGAGTCATAAAGTGGGATGTTAAATTGGCTGTTTATTTTTTATGATCTTAGAATGGTTGTGGATAAGGTGTCGACACCATAAAAATATTATAAAATTAATTCAATCGTCATTGACGGAATAGAACGCAGATGCTACACTTTGTGTAAGCATTTAGTGTTCTATTTTTCTTTTTAACAGGCGGAAGCCAGTCTTTATTCTAAAATGATCGACAGAATTTCTTAATGCTTGAATTTCAAACTACAACAAAACAAGCAGAAAAGATTTTGTACATGATTTTTAGAAGAAGATAAAAATAGTGCAGACTTTATAAAAAGCGTTTGATACTACAAAGATGTAGGGGGCAGAAATGACTGAAAAATTAAAATTACCAATTGGATTAGAAAATTTTGAAGAAATCAGAAAATCAGGTTTTTACTATGTGGACAAAACAAAATTAATTGAACAATTGCTGGAAGAGTGGGGAAAAGTGAATCTTTTTACCAGACCACGGCGTTTTGGAAAAACATTGAATATGAGTATGATTCGGTATTTTTTTGAAGTTGGAACAGACAAGACATTATTTGATGGTCTCTATATTTCACAAAATGAAAAATTATGTGAACAGTATATGGGAAAATTTCCGGTAATTTTTCTTTCACTGAAAAGTGTGGAAGGATTAAATTTTGAAAGTGCAAAATACCGACTTTGTGATTTGGTAGGGAAAGAAGCCAGACGATTTATGTTTTTATTAGATAGTGATAATTTGACAGAGGAAGACAAAAATATATACCGTGCAATGATTGCTATGCAGGATGGCAAGTATGTAATGAGTGAAGATATCCTTATCTCTTCTTTGCAGATATTGTCAGAGCTTCTATATAAGCATCATGGAATAAAAACTGTTATTTTGATTGATGAATATGATGTTCCGCTGGATAAGGCTTTCCAGAATGGTTATTACAGAGAAATGGTGTCATTGATCCGGGCTATGTTTGGCCTGGCATTGAAAACAAATGATTTTCTGCAGTTTGCCGTTTTGACTGGTTGTCTGCGTATTGCCAAAGAAAGTATATTTACTGGTTTAAATAATTTTAATGTATTGTCGGTTATGAGTCCTCAATTTGATGAATGTTTTGGCTTCACAGATGAGGAAGTGAAGGAAATGCTGGCATATTATGGACTTTCAGAACATTATGAGCAAATGAAACAATGGTATGATGGGTATCTGTTTGGAAATATTTTGGTATATTGCCCTTGGGACGTGATCAATCATTGTAGGGATTTGCGCGTTGATTCAGACGCGTTCCCGGAAGACTACTGGTCAAATACAAGTGGAAATGGCATTGTACGTCGGTTTATTGATAAAGCAAATATGCAGACAAAGTCTGAAATTGAGCAATTGATTGCCGGTGAAGAGATTGTAAAAGAAATTCGTCAGGAACTTACTTATGATGAACTTGATAAGACCATTGATAATCTGTGGAGCGTACTTTTTACAACCGGCTATCTGACTCAGCGCGGCAGGGTTGACGGCAGATGCTATCGTTTGGCTATTCCGAACAGAGAAATTCGGGAATTGTTTATTACACAGATTCGGGAATGGTTTAAGGACTCTGTTGGAAGAGACAGAACAACTTTAGATGATTTTGCAGCGGCAATGTTGAGGGGAGATGAATCTCAGGTAGAAAAGATTTTTGGGGATTATCTCTGGAATACAATCAGTATTCGTGACACTGCTGTTTCGAAGAATCGAAAAGAAAATTTTTATCACGGCATTTTACTTGGATTATTTGGGTTTATGGATAATTGGATCGTGAAATCCAATGTGGAATCCGGTATCGGTTATAGTGATATATTGATTGAGGCATTTGACTGTCGCGTGGGTATCGTGATTGAAATGAAATATGCAGAAGACGGAAATCTGGATGCGGCATGCAAAAAAGCACTTGGGCAGATTGAGGAAAAATCATATGAAGCCAGATTAAAGGAAGATGGAATGCGTACGATTTTGAAATATGGAATTGCATGTTATAAAAAAAACTGTCGTGTGGCAGTAAAAAAATAAATATGAATTTCGGTATTTCTGTTCTTTTTTTGATGGTTAGATTAGCGGAAACCTTGACAAATGCAGTGGTTGTGTTAAAATTTCTACAGACTATGTCCACGAAAGAGAAAGAGGGACAATCTGTTAGGAGGAATGAAAATGGCTGTACCGTACAATCACAGAGAGATTGAACAGAAATGGCGCAAAATCTGGGAAGAACACCCGGTTAATGTAAATGATGGTAAGAAACCGAAATACTACTGTCTGGATATGTTTCCATACCCGTCAGGCAATGGTCTGCATGTAGGACACTGGAGAGGATACGTTATCTCCGATGTATGGAGCAGGTATAAAATGCTGAACGGATATTATCTGATTCATCCGATGGGATGGGATGCATTCGGACTTCCGGCTGAGAACTACGCAATCAAGATGGGCGTACATCCGGAGAAATCCACAGCAGAGAATATTGCAAATATCAAACGCCAGATCAAAGAGATCGCTGCTGTTTATGACTGGGACATGGAAGTAAACACAACCGACCCGAACTTCTATAAATGGACGCAGTGGATTTTTGTAAAAATGTTCAAAGCAGGTCTTGCTTATCAGAAAGAGATGCCGATCAACTGGTGTCCGTCCTGTAAGACAGGTCTTGCAAACGAGGAAGTTGTAAATGGTAAATGTGAGCGTTGCGGCGCTGATGTTACCAAGAAAAACCTGAATCAGTGGATGTTAAAGATCACAGCATACGCTGATCGTCTGTTAGATGATCTTGACAAACTTGACTGGCCGGAGAAAGTTAAAAAGATGCAGACGGACTGGATCGGAAAGAGCCACGGTGCAGAAGTTAACTTTAAGGTTGAGGATACAGACAAAGAGATCACTGTATACACCACAAGACCGGATACCTTACATGGTGCGACATTCCTTGTTCTGGCTCCGGAGCATGCAATGGCAAAAGAGCTTGCAAACGATGAGACAAGAGCAGCAGTAGAAGATTATATTTACCAGTCTTCTCTGAAATCTTCTGTAGACCGTCTGCAGGACAAAGAGAAAACAGGTGTATTTACCGGAAGTTATGCGATCAACCCGATCAATGGTGCAAAAGTACCAATCTGGCTGTCTGATTATGTATTAGCTGACTACGGTACAGGTGCGATCATGTGTGTACCGGCTCATGATGACCGTGACTTCGAGTTCGCAACCAAATTCAATATTCCGATCATTCAGGTTATCGCAAAAGATGGCAAAGAGATCGAGAATATGACAGAGGCTTATACCGAAGCAAAAGGTACTATGATCAACTCCGGCGAGTGGAACGGAATGGAATCTTCTGTTTTGAAGAAAGAAGCTCCACACATCATCGAGGAGAGAGGCATTGGTAAAGCTACCACAAACTACAAACTGAGAGACTGGGTATTCTCCCGTCAGCGTTACTGGGGCGAGCCGATCCCGATCGTTCATTGTCCGGATTGTGGACCTGTTCCGGTTCCGGAAGAAGAACTTCCGCTGTTACTGCCGGAAGTTGAGTCCTATCAGCCGACAGGTACCGGTGAATCTCCGCTGGCAGACATTACAGACTGGGTAAACACAACCTGCCCGTGCTGTGGAAAACCTGCAAAACGTGAGACAAATACCATGCCGCAGTGGGCAGGATCTTCCTGGTATTTCCTTCGTTATGTAGATAACAAAAATGAGAAAGAACTGGTTTCCAGAGAAAAAGCAGACAAATATCTGCCGGTTGATATGTATATCGGTGGTGTTGAGCATGCAGTACTGCATCTGCTTTACTCCAGATTCTATACAAAATTCCTGTGCGATATCGGTGTGATCGACTTTGACGAACCGTTCCATAAACTGTTCAACCAGGGTATGATCACCGGTAAAAACGGTATCAAGATGAGTAAATCGAAAGGAAATGTAATCTCACCGGATGATCTGGTTCGTGATTACGGCTGTGATTCTCTGCGACTTTACGAGCTGTTCGTAGGACCGCCAGAACTGGATTCTGAATGGGATGATAGAGGAATTGATGGTGTATACCGTTTCATCACACGTTTCTGGAAACTGATTCTGGATAACAAGGATGCTGATGTCAAAGAGACAAAAGAGCTGGTAAAAGTTCGTAACAAACTGGTTTACGATATCACCACACGTCTGGAGAGCTTCAGCCTGAATACCGTTATTTCCGGATTCATGGAGTACAATAACAAACTCATCGATATGGCGAAAAAGGGCGGTGTAGATAAAAAGACATTAGAGACATTTGTTGTTCTGATGGCACCGTTTGCACCACATATCAGCGAAGAACTGTGGAGTCAGCTTGGTCATGAGGATTCTGTCTTCCATGAGACTTGGCCGACATACGATGAGAATGCTATGAAAGATGACGAGAAAGAGCTTGCTGTACAGATTAATGGAAAGACAAAATGTGTTGTTACACTTCCGGCTGACGTAAGCAAAGAGGATGCCATCGCAGCAGGTAAGGCAGCACTTGGCGATAAACTGACAGGAAATGTGATTAAAGAGATCTATGTTCCAGGCAGAATCATCAACATCGTAGCAAAATAATCCATTTTACCTATGAATATTTGAGTATACAGAAAAGATATTGAGATCAGATGCAGATAAATAAATTTGTATCAGATGTCAGTATCTTTTCTTTTTTTGTCAATAGGCACTTTTTTCTCCTGAAATGGGCATGTGAAAGGATCAGTTCCTTTGGTAAAATATGGCTATATAAATCTGACCGGAAAAAGAATTTATATGGCGACACGAAAGAAAGGGGATGAGTCTATGATAAAGAAATTTTTGAGTATACTGCTTGCGGTATGTGTGCTTGCGTGTTTTGTACCGATGGATGCATATGCCATCGTCGGATCCGTTCGTTCAGAAACAGAGGAGGTAACAAACAATAAAGGAACATACCGGAATTATGATGTTACCTGGATCGAGAATGATCATATTCGTCTGTATTTTGTGCAGAGTTCGAAAATAAATTTTGGCGGTGGTTATCTGGTAACTGTGCCTGCAAGAACAAAAGCATCTGCAAAAGAGGCATATGACATGGTATTTAACAAAAAAATATACCAGTATCCATATTTTGTCGCAAATTCAGAAAAGATATCTGTTTCCAGCAGGAGTGTAACTGCAGACAAAAATAGTATTACAGTAAAATATGAGTTTAAACCGTATAAACAGGTAACATCGAGATATCAGCGTACCTATGAAGTAACGACGACTTACCGGATCGTCAAACTGGACGAAGGTAAGACAACCGGCTACACGACTGCCGGTATGCTTACAGAGGATGATGCTGATAACGGAAGAACTTACGGTGTAAAAGCAGATGTTGATGTCGAGTATAAGAATAAAGATGGTCTGGCGTATGGCGATGACCTGAATCTGCAATTTTGTACGAAACTGAATGGTTTTAATAAAATGGGACATGAGAATGTTTCCACTGGTGCGTCTGTATACATGAGCAATGCCACCGGAAATTCGGAATCCGGTTATCAGCATTCAGAGAGTGCCGTGGTGGCAGATCTGCTGCATGTAAAAACATCTTTTGGATGGTATCACAGTCCTAATAGCGGCTATGGCAGTTCCGGAGAAGGCATCACAGAACTTTTTACAAAAGGATATTCCTGGGCCAATCCTTTTGTGGCAACTTCCTCACTGTATACAGGTTATGTGACAGGGCATGATGGAACAGGTGATTACACAGATTCACTGCCGGAGTATTTTTCTGCAACAAAAAGTGGCGATGTGACATTGGAACTCAACCTGAATCTCATGGGAAAAGAGATTTCATATCAGCACAGTAACATGCTTTGGGGATACCGGGATCTCTATACCGAAAAAGATGATACATTTACACCGAATGATACGATCACGGTAAGTCAGTCTGCCAGACATCTTGGTATTTATAAAAATAAGGATGGTTATCAGGCAGTTCCGGCATCCAGTGAAAGTGAGCTGGATGCAAATGCAAAGACTTACGGAACAAAGATCGCGGCAATTCGTGGAAATTTTCATGAAGAAAATGACCGCTATGTATTTACAAACGGTGTGGCAGCGTTGTCAAAATCCATTACTGCAGTCTGGACCGGCGCCGGTGGAAGTTTTTCTGTTGGCAAGGATGGAAGTTTTGAGACAAGCAATGTAAATCTGAATACCCCGACATTTAAGTTTTATCAGCCAAAAGATGCTGCACAGAAGAATCTTACGATTGCATCGGGAGAAAATGGTCTGATCGTGACGATGGATCCGAATTCGAATGATGCGATGATGACGACCAATATTCCGGGTACAGAGATCAGTGTGGAAAAAGCGAACGTGAAAGTGGATGGCAATATTAGTTTTGAAGGAAATGCAGAATTTCAGATTTTTAGAGGTGCTGAGTTTACCATGCAGGAGCTTGGATATGGTTACCAGGGGAAAGATTTTAAGGTAAACGGTATTCGTGCAACCGGAAAAATTGATACGACAGAAATGCTTGGACTGGATATGGCAAGTCTGGAAGGCGAAATTGATACCTTCCAGCCAAGGTATCATTTCACTATGGAACTGAATGTGTTTGATCTCTTTGAGAGTGAGGCGGAACTGGAATTGAAGAGATCTAACCTGACAGGTTCACTTATGCCAAATAAGCTTTACTTCTATGCAGGATCAAGTGTTGCCAAGGTGCCACTGGTGCCACCTGTGGTAGTGGCAAATATAACCGGTGCCGGTGGTGGATTTAATAATCTGGCAGATTCCCTTAACGGAGATTTCTTTGCAATTCCGCCGTTGAACCTTTCCATTACAGGGAAAGGCGAAATTTTGAATACACTGGAAGGAAAAGCAACCTATACCTTTGGACCGGCTTACTTTAAGCTGGAAAGCGATGAGGTCAAAATTTTTAAAAAGCTGAATCTGATTGATGATTTTACCATCGAAGAAGGTGTTCAGGGAGAAACGCGCAATTATAAGGGCACAGACTACACCGGTCTGAAAGCTTTTGGTGCTGCAAGTGTCCATGCAAGTGTTCCGCAGAATTCCAAGGTAATCCGGGCTTCGGGAGACTTAAGTGCAAGTGTGTTCTCCGGAATGAACAGCTATAAGAATCCGACCAGTGTCTATGTAAATGCGGATATGAACGGTGGTGTGAAAGGAAGTCTGCATGCACCGTCAGGATGGCCGTTGATCGGTGGTGTCAAACTTGGATCTACAAGTTTTGATTTTTTCCTTGGTGCAAGTACGGTGGTACCGGTCAGAGGAACGAACTTTAATGGTGCTGTAAATTCTGCATTCAAGAATTTTAAAATTTACGGCGGTGCCAAGAAAGAAGCCGACTGGGGAATTGCATCTTATCGCCTTTGGTACATATTCCCGGAAAATGATGCTGGTATCAAAACCGTTGGATTCTGGAAAGATCTGCCGGAATGGAAGTGGGAAGATCACAAGCCGGAAGGTTACAGTGCAGAATACAATGAAAATGATGCAGTGGCAGTCATGGATGCAAATATGGATATGCTTGGTGCAAATGTAACATCCGTTGCTGATGTGGCATTGCAAAATGCGGTAAGTACCAACAGTGTTTACAGTAAGAATATTGAACTTACCGGAAATGAGGGACAGTCATTATCAAAAGATGCTACGGTTGTTATGATGGTGACACCTGCGGATGGCACAGATATGCAGGCATTTGCAGAGAGCCTGACGGTTTCCAAAGGTGGCAGCAATCTTGCATTGACACTACCTTCCTATAATGAGGAAGATGAAATTACCAATGAGTCAGAAATCAATGTATTTGCAACACAGAATGCGGCTGGAAAAGACTGTGTTCTGGTCGGCCTGGGAAAAAATGCATCCGTTGGTGATCAGTGGACAGTAACCAGTGATGTGGCAGAGTTCAATCTGAATCTGAACGCATCTATGCCATTTGACAGTCTTTCTGCGAGCCTGAACGGACAGACGGTCAGTGGAAAAGTAGAAAATCCGGATGCGGATGCAAAATATGTGCTGGCAACATATTTCGGCGAGGAAAGCGGTAAGGGACAGTATGCCATCGAATATCAGGATATTACAGATCCGGCTAATATATCCGCGCAGATACCGAATCGGGGAACTATGGTTGCTACCGGTGATTATTATGTGACTGTAAGTCTTTTAAGCAAAAATGAGATCATGATTGAAAATGAAGATGGAAGTACGGAAAAGGATGAAGTGCTTCTTCCTGTTGATACAGTGGCCTTAGGTCAGATTCATTATCAGAATACTGCACAGCCGGAGGCACCTGCGACAGCAGCAATCCAGCCGATCGGAAATGAGATCATGGAAGGATCCTGGAGTGAGGTGGCAAACGCTGACGGTTACAGAGTAACGATTTATCAGGAGAAGGGCGGAAGTTTTGTTGACACCGGAAAGAATTACAGCTATGATGCAGCTGATATCAAAGATTCCAAAATTGACGGTGTTTCTTATGATACTGCTACCGGTACATTTACACTGGATATGGCATTGACTGTAAATGGTGATGCGATTGATGAGAATCAGAATACTTCCGGCAATACAACTACCTCAGATCTGAAAGCAGGTCAGAATTATAAGATCGGTGTACAGGCATACAATTATCTGACCGATGAAACGGGTGAAAAGATTGCAAATGCGTTTGTTTACAGCGAGGAGACAAAATCAAACGATGCTGTATTACCAAAATACACACCACTGACGCTGAAAGCGGAGATGGAAACATCAAGAGGAAGCGGTAATTATACTTCTCACGATGTCACAGAAGAAAATGGCGTATTCTCCTGTGTGGCAGGTGCAGGAAATAACAACCGCTGGTATCTGCAAGTGACCAATCAGGAAAATGAAAATGTTACCTATACACTGACAAGAATGGATACCGATCAGGTAATAGATGCTGCATATGATGGCTATTGGAACATTGATAATACAGATATTACAGGCTCCGTGATGTTCCGCATTGATGCAGCAGTGAATAAAGGTACTTACACAGATATTACAACAAAATATCTGCTTGTGGAAAAGGATGATACCGCACCGATGCTCAGCCTGGATCAGACAGTGGTATATGCGAATAAGGATACCGGAGACTATACGATTACAGGTATGACAGAACCGAATGGAACGGTTTGCCTTGATGATGTAGACTGGGAGGGAAATTTGAAACAGGTTGCCACTGCGGATGAAAACGGCAGATTTTCTTATTCCGGACAGCTTGATCTGACCTATAATCAGATGGTGATGGATGAAGAAGGAATGCCGGTTTATGATGAAAATGGCAATCCGGTGATTCAGACAATCCGTACCGAAAATGGAATGTTCCTGTTGCTTGTGGCAGAGGATGCAAACGGAAATCGGTCCACAGCAGAATCTGTGGTTGTTACACTGGAAGACCACGATTGGGAGGCTGATTATACTGTGGATCAGAAGCCAACCTGCGAGGATGAAGGTATGAAATCCATTCATTGTAAAACCTGTAGTGCAGTAAAGGATGAGCAGACGATTCCGGCAGCTGGACATAGCTGGGGCGTGGGAGTGATCACTATTAAGCCGACAGCAGAAAAAACAGGTATCCGCACTTATCTCTGTGAGCGTTGTGGCGCAACAAAAACAGAGGAAGTAGATAAGATATCCGTGCCGGGTGAATCAAAGCCGGATACTTCGGATAAGCCATCTGGTTCTGACGGAACAAAGCCGGAAAACGTGGATAAGATATCTGGTTCTAATGAAACAAAGGCAGAAAATGTTAATAAGACATCAGCGTCAGGCAAAACCGAAGCGGATAAGAAAACCGCCGGGGAAGCCGTACGCACAGATGATAATGCCAGAATGATGTTATGGATCACAATTTTGATTCTTTCCACAGGAACTGGAGCAATAACGATTACTGTACGCAGAAAAACGAAAAGAAAATAAAAAACAGTAAAACAGACTGAAAAAGAGCGTTCCGCGAGGGCGCTCTTTTTTTGTTGAGCATAAGAGGCTTCGATAGTACACTTTCTTGTCTTGATGTAAAGATGGGCATATGTTAGGATACAATTATGATAATGAAAACAGATAAGTGACAGGTGGAAAAGGTAAGAGTTTAACCAAATCAAGGAAGTCCCCTGCTTCAATTGCGAAAAGCAATAAGCAGGGGTAGGGACTTGCTTGTATCAGGAGGGGTGCAAGCCCCTTCTGATAAGCTGCGAAGCAGCTATTTGGTTATGAGCAAGTAGCGAAGGCGGATTGCGAATATCCTTTGACCAAAAATAGGTCAATAGTGAGAAGGAGATGCATTATGAAGGGGAAAAAGATTTTAAAAGGTATTGGGATTGTAGTTTTATGCATTGTATTGTTTGTAGCAGCAGTGCTTATTTTTTATACGGTGCGGGAATATCGTCCGAAATCCATTGAGTTTCCGGAAACAGGAACTGGGACAAAGACATTATCCGAAGGAGATAGTTTTTCTGTCCTGACCTATAATACCGGTTATGCGGCATTGAGCAAAGACGAAGATTTCTTTATGGATGGTGGAAGTAAGGTGCAGCCGGACAGCAAAGATGTGGTGGAAACAAACCTTGCGGGAATTTCTGATATTTTGAAAAGCCAGAATGCAGATTTCTATTTCTTGCAGGAAGTGGATATTGATGCAAAACGTTCTTTCCATATCAATGAACGTGAGTATTATGAAAATGCGTTGGATATGAACAGTATTTATGCCTGCAATTTCAAATGTGATTTTGTGCCATATCCGATTCCACCGATTGGAAAAGTAGAAGCGGGTCTGCTTACCATGACGGATTATCAGGTGGAGAGTGCAAAGCGGATCAAACTGGCAGAATCTTTTTCATGGCCGATCAAAACCTGTAATCTGAAACGCTGCATGCTGGAGACAAGGATTCCGATAGAAGGAACTGATAAAGAACTTGTGCTGATCAATTTCCATCTGGAAGCATATGACAGCGGAGAAGGCAAGAAGATGCAAAGCCAGATGCTGGCAGATAAGCTGCAGGAAGAATATCAGGCTGGTAATTATGTAATTGCCGGCGGTGATTTTAACCAGACTTTTGAAGGTGTGGATAAGTATGAAATCCATGATACGGACAGCTGGGTACCAGGAACTGTGTACAAAGAAGATCTGCCGGATGGATTTGATTTTGCTGTGGCAGATAATGCACCGACGTGTCGGTTGCTGAATGGACCGTACAGTGGAAATTATGAGGATTCTCAGGTGTACGTCATTGACGGGTATATTGTGTCTGATAATCTGCAGGTGGATCAGGTGCAGGTTATCGACACTGATTTCGAGTACACGGATCATCAGCCGGTGTCTTTACGGGTGACTCTTCAATAAATTTTTGTCTGTCGGTGTAAGAAACAAATAAAAAATAACTCCAACGAAAATTTTACAATCATCCTTCTGTTGGAGTTATTTTTTATTTTGTTCCATTTACATGACGGCGCCGCCTGTTTTTGGCACAAGAAGTAGTTGGAAAATAAATTAAAATAGTGTAGAATAAGTGCCAGATAAGATTTTTTAAAGGAGTGTTTTGATATGAAAGTAGATTTGTTTTCCATCGGACATTTTACGGTGCACACTTATGGAGTGATGATTGCTATCGGAGTGATCTTGTGTGTGGTGATGGGATATTATAGAGCAAAACGTATGGAAATGAAAGCCGAGTCAGTACTGGATCTGGCAATTTTATGCGTTGTTATGGGGTTCCTTGGAGCAAAAGTGTTTTTGGTGATTTTGAGCTGGAAACAGTTTTTAACAGATCCGTTGAGTGTACTTGGATCTTCCGGATTCGTGGTATACGGAGGCATTATCTTCGGTGTGGTATCAGCCTTGATTTACTGTAAGATTAAGAATATCCGGTTTTTTGAATATTTTGATCTACTGGCACCGTCCGTATCACTGGCACAGGCTTTTGGACGTTTGGGCTGCTTTTTTGCAGGCTGCTGTTATGGTAAGGAAACAAGCCTTCCGATTGGAATTGTATTTCCGGAAGGCAGTTTTGCACCGGCAGGCGTACCGCTGCTGCCGACACAGCTTTTTTCTTCCGCAGGAGATTTTGTGATTGCATTTGTACTGATTCGCATGACTGGAAAAATGCGTCATACCGGTGACGTGGGTGCGCTCTATCTGATGCTTTACGGAATCGGAAGATTCTGTGTGGAATTTCTGCGTACCAACGAACAGGGAGGATTCATAGGACTGACAACAGCGCAGCTGATTTCAATTGTGTTTATGATCATATCAATTGTGCTTTTTATTCGAAATAAAAGAGCAGCGGACAGAGAAGATTTAATGTATATTTAGTATAAGTGGAATTGAAAAAAATTACCGGGAGCAAGACGGTAGATTGATTTTCGTAATTGAAGTGAGCATAGCCCGCCTCCGTGAGTGTGTTTGAACACGCTGGTTTTGCGTGTGAGTTCATGGAAGGAGGCGGAAATAAGTGGCGCAACGGAGATAGAAAATCATTCGTGTCTGCTCCCGGTAATTTTTTCAGTTCTTTTTTATAAAACTTACAGCAGATTCATTGCCCCGGAGGAAATCTGGCTGATGATATCAACCACGGCAGCATCTCCGTATTCTCTGTTTTCGAAAAATGCATAATAACCGCCATAAACCGTGTAAGACAGCACGACATTGACGGATGGATCCTGTTTGTACTCTGGGTGAGCTTCAAACAGGATTTTTTTTAATTGATATTCGACTTTTCGCACCAGTTCGCCGGCTCTGGTTCCGGAAAATAAAATGCGGATAATGCTATCACGTGAGAGATAACCGAGAAACAGATTTTTTGCCAGGACCGCCGGATCTTCCAGGCAGTTCGCCGGATTCGGAATGGCTTCTATGACGGAGGTGACAACTTCTGTTTCTAACTGATCACTCAGATCGTAAATATCTTTATAATGGGAGTAAAAGGTAGATTTGTTAATCTGTGCCTTTTCACACAATTCTTTGATCGTGATTTTTTCTAATGGTTTTCTGGAACGTAATTCCAGAAACGTATTGTGAAGGGCTGTTTTTGTTTTTTCTATTCTGATATCCATAATAATACCTCATATGTTTGCTAATGGTGTTAGTCAAAGTAAAGCGGACATTCGCAATCCGCTTTCTGCTGTTGAGTTTTTCGACAATTATCAAAAAGTGTTGGTTTTCCAACGGATTGGAAAAGCTGTTTCTGTTCAAGTATGTTTTCTCTATTTATAATTATAATAGAATTGACAAAGAAAAACAACCACAGTTGATTAATGAGGGAGAGAGTATATGGATTTTTATGGATTTTATACGGGAAAAGAATTTGAAGCCTATCGTTTTCTGGGCGCACATGCCTGTGAAAGAGGAACGGTTTTTCGGACATTTGCACCGAATGCACAGAGAATTTCGCTGATCGGTGAATTTAACGGATGGCAGGAAACACCGATGCAGAAAGTATATGATGGCAATTTCTGGGAGTGTTATGTGGAAAATGCCGGGAAGGGCATGATGTATAAATACAAGATTTACGGAGCAGACGGCAGCTGTATCGATCACTGCGATCCGTATGGTTTTTATTCGGAACTGCGTCCGAACAATGCATCGATTATTTATGATACGACAGATTATCATTTTACAGATTCAGAATGGATGAAAAAACGGTCAGTACAAAAAGATGCGCCGTTAAATATTTATGAGATTCATTTTGGTTCCTGGAGAAAGAAGGATGATAAAGATGCGGAAGGATGGTACACTTATCGCGAGATGGCAGATTTGCTGATTCCGTATCTGAATGAAAATGGTTACAATTATGTGGAGCTGATGCCGTTGAGTGAGCATCCCTGCGATGAATCCTGGGGTTATCAGAATACCGGATTTTTTGCACCGACTTCCCGTTACGGTACGCCGGATGATCTGCGCTATTTTGTCAACGCCTGTCACAAGCATAAAATCGGCGTGTTGATGGATTTTGTACCGGTGCATTTTGCGGTGGATGCCTATGCACTGTGGAATTATGACGGTTCTGCCTTGTATGAATATCCGAATCAGGACGTAGGATACAGCGAGTGGGGAAGCTGCAATTTCATGCATTCCAGAGGAGAAGTGCGAAGCTTCCTGCAATCTGCGGCAGCGTACTGGCTGTCAGAATATCATTTTGATGGTCTGCGCATGGATGCAGTGAGCAATCTGATCTACTGGCAGGGCAATGAGGCAAGAGGCGTGAATAATCTGGCGGTTTCCTTTATTCAAAACATGAATCAAGGATTAAAGGATCGTTTTCCAACGACTATATTGATGGCAGAGGATTCTTCTTCCTATCCGGGCGTGACCAGATCTGTTCACGATGGTGGTCTGGGTTTTGACTATAAGTGGGATATGGGATGGATGAACGACACGTTGAATTATTTTCGGACAGCACCGGAGTATCGTTCTGAGAACTATCACAAACTCACTTTTTCCATGATGTATTATTATAATGAAGCGTATGTTCTGCCATTGTCTCACGATGAAGTGGTACATGGAAAGGCGACCATTATTCAGAAAATGAGTGGTGACTATGAAGAAAAATTCCCGCAGGCACGGGTAATGTACATGTATATGTATGCACATCCGGGCAAAAAGCTAAATTTTATGGGAAATGAAATTGCGCAGTTTCGTGAGTGGGATGAGAAGCGGCAGCAGGACTGGGATATTTTAAAATTCCCGAAACACAGAGAATTTCATCGCTTTATGATGGAACTGAATGAGGTGTATGAGAAACATTCTGCTTTTTGGGAGGCAGATTATGCACAGGATGGCTTCCGGTGGATTGACTGCCATCAGGAAGAAAAATGTATATATGCCTTTGAACGAAAGAGCAAAAAGGAGCGGATCGTTGCCGTTTTCCATTTTGGAAATACAAAAGAGCAGGAATATGTAATGAAAATTTCCGGGGTCAAGAAATTAAAACTGATCTGTAGCAGTGATGATTTTGAGATGAAAAAAGCACATCCGGAGTATCAGAAAGATCTGTCTGTGAAAAAGGGAGCGGTTTCCATACATTTGCCGGCATACAGTGCACGTTTTTATCAGGTAGTGGAATAAATAGCGGAAAGCGGATTGCGAATGTTCGCTTTAGTGTAAAAGTTTGAGATAACACATTTGAGATAGTTTTCTTATACTACGAAAAAATATACTAACGCCTGCGAAATGTGTCTAACCATACAAAAATTAGTAGAAACTAACTGATAATTAATGAAAAAAAATATCAATAAGGGAAATAATGTTTGAAATATCCAATTGCGATGCTATACTAAAAATTAAACATTAAACATATGCAAATGGAGGGAAAAATATTATGTTCAAAAAATTTAATGCAGGAAAAGTTGGTCTTTTTGTAGCAGGTCTTGCTTTTGGAACAGCAGGTATCAAAATCCTTACAAGCAAAGATGCTAAGAAAGTTTATACAGGTTGCACCGCTGCTGTACTGCGTGCAAAAGATACTGTAGTAAAAACAGCAACAACTGTTCAGGAGAACGCAGGTGATATTCTTGCTGAGGCAAAACAGATCAATGCTGACCGTGCCGCTGCGGAAGCATATGTAGAGGACGAAGAAGTAACTGAGGCAGCAGAGGCTCAGGCTGAGGAAGCACAGGCAGAATAATGAAATTTGCAATCAAACATGAGATAAAAGGACGTCTACGTGTACATATGGCGCAGCAGCGCATGACATATGAGCAGGCAGACGTCCTGCAATATTATCTGCAGCAGTCTGATCTCGTAGTAGATGCAAAGGTATACGAACAGACAGCGGACGTTGTGATCAGTTACAACGGAGACAGGGCTGCTATTATTCATTTATTGTGTACCTTCAAATATCAGTTAGTAGAAGTACCGGAAGGATATCTGGAGAGTACAGGACGTGAGTTAAATTCTGAATACAAGGAAAAATTAATCTGCAAAGTTGTATGGCATTACGGAAAGAAATTATTTTTACCGGCACCGATCCGAAATGTGATTACCATCGTCAACGGTATCCGTTATATATGGAAAGGACTGCAGAGTCTGCGTCACCGCCGACTGGATGTGGCCGTTCTGGATGCAACGGGTATTGCGGTATCACTGCTTCGTCAGGATATGGGAACCGCAGGTTCTGTTATGTTCCTGCTTGGAATTGGCGAGCTGCTTGAGGAGTGGACACACAAGAAATCCGTCGGTGATCTGGCACGAAGCATGTCTCTGAACGTAGAGAAAGTATGGCAGAAAGTTGGAGACCAGGAAGTTCTGGTATCTTCTTCTACCATTGAAAAAGGCGATGCGATCATCATTCATGCCGGAAATGTGATCCCGTTTGACGGTGTGGTAACAGCCGGAGACGCTACCGTAAATCAGGCTTCCCTGACAGGCGAATCCGTACCGGTTGCAAAAACAATAGATTCCTATGTTTATGCCGGTACTGTTCTGGAAGAAGGTGAGCTGATCATCCGTGTAGAAGCAACCGGAGGTGCCACAAAATACGAGAAGATCGTTACCATGATCGAGGATTCCGAAAAACTGAAATCCAATCTGGAAGGAAAAGCAGAGCATCTGGCAGACAAGCTGGTTCCGTATACATTAGGTGGTACGTTACTGACTTGGTTACTCACAAGAAATGCAACAAAAGCATTGTCTATCCTGATGGTAGACTTCTCCTGTGCGCTGAAGCTGGCAATGCCGATTTCCGTGCTTTCTGCAATCCGTGAGGCACAGCAGTGTGACATTACCGTCAAAGGCGGAAAATATCTGGAGGCCGTTGCCGAGGCAACAACCATCGTATTTGATAAAACTGGTACACTGACAAAGGCAAAACCGACGGTGATCGATGTCATTCCGTTCAACGATTCGGAGCCGGATGAGCTGCTTCGTATCGCAGCCTGCTTAGAAGAACATTTTCCACATTCTATGGCAAAAGCCGTTGTGACAGCTGCAAAACAGAAAAAGCTGGAGCACGAGGAAATGCATTCTAAAGTGGAATACATAGTAGCACATGGTATTTCTTCTTTCATCGAAGAAAAACGTGTGGTGATCGGAAGCTATCATTTTGTGTTTGAAGATGAACAGTGCCAGATTCCGGAAGGCAAAGAAGTTGTATTTGATAACCTGCCGGAAGAGTGTTCCTGCCTGTACATGGCTGTTGATCAGCAGCTTGCAGCCGTTATCTGTATTGAAGATCCTGTACGTGAGGAAGCAATGGATGTCATTCAGGATCTGCGTGACAATGGTATCCAAAAAATTGTTATGATGACTGGAGACAGCGAGCGTACTGCAGCAGCAATTGCACGCAAAGTCGGTGTAGATGAGTATTATTCTGAAGTTCTGCCGGAAGATAAAGCAAACTTCGTAGAACAGGAGAAAGCACTTGGTCATAAAGTTATCATGATCGGTGACGGAATCAACGATTCACCGGCTCTGTCTGCCGCAGATGCAGGTGTAGCCATCAGTGATGGTGCAGCTATTGCCCGCGAGATCGCAGACATTACTATCGCAGCAGACGATCTGCATGAGATCGTGACATTGAAGAAGATCAGCAACAGACTGATGCAACGTATCCACCGCAATTATCGCTTTATCGTAGCGTTTAATGCAGGATTGATCGCACTTGGTGTTGGCGGAATCATTCAGCCGACCACATCTTCTCTGTTACATAACACTTCAACACTGTATATCGGTTTGAAGAGTATGGAAAATCTGCTGGATGAGCAGGAGAAAAATAAATAAAAGCGCATCGAGATAAAAGCGCGATTGGATTTACGTGTAAGAAGCCCGTGGAACTTAAAGTGATAGGTTCCATGGGTTTTCTATTTCTGATTTGAATAAGTTGGACATTGTCAGTTTTTTCTTGAAATATAGGTTTTGGAGCGTTTCTGCTTATTGGAAAATTGTTTATTTTTAGAGAAGTAATTGTTTTTTGTGCGAAAATCCGCTATACTATCACAGGCAATTCATAGTGAAACAGTAAACAATAAAGAATCTTAAAAAATATATGGATTCTGAAATGTTCGAAAAATATTAAAAATACATTAGAGGAGAAACGAATGGAAGAAAATACTTCTTTGCATACAGAATGTGCACATAAGCCGCGTCCGGCTGTGCTGAACCAGTTTTCCAGAACGGAACTGCTTCTGGGAGAAGACAACATGCAGCGCCTGTTCAGTGCCAGAGTAGCGGTATTCGGAATCGGTGGCGTTGGCGGATATACCGTAGAAGCACTGGCGCGTGTGGGCGTTGGAACGTTGGATCTGATCGATGATGACCGGGTCTGTCTGACCAACTTAAATCGTCAGATTTTTGCAACAAGAAAAACCATTGGAAAATATAAAGTAGATGTAGCGAAAGAGCGTATTCTGGATATCAACCCAAAGGCAGTTGTCAACACATATAAGACTTTTTATATGCCGGATACCGCAGATCAGTTTGATTTTTCTCAGTATGATTATGTGGTGGATGCGATTGATACCGTCACCGGAAAATTGATGCTTGTGGAGCAGGCAAAAGCCGCAGGTGTGCCGATCATCAGTTCCATGGGAGCAGGAAACAAGATGGATGCATCTGCTTTCGAAGTGGCAGATATCTATGAGACTTCTGTTTGCCCGCTGGCAAAAGTTATGCGCCGCGAGTTGAAAAAACGTGGTATTGATCATCTGAAGGTGGTTTATTCCAAAGAAAAGCCCCTGACACCGATCGCAGATACAGAAAACAACTGTAAAAATAATTGTGTCTGCCCGCCGGGAACAGCAAGAAAATGTACCGTGCGCCGTCAGATTCCGGGAAGCATGGCTTTTGTACCGTCAGTAGTCGGACTGATCATTGCAGGTGAGATTACAAAAGATCTGACAGAACTGCCGCAGTAGAAAAGTATTGTTTTTATAGTATCGGTTAGAAATATAAATGTAACTACCAGTGAGAATGAAGCATATAAGTGATATAGAAATGGAGAGCATATGGGAGAAATACAATTATCCGTACAGGAACTGTCTGCAATGCCGGAAGACAGCTATCAGTTAGTAGATATCCGGGATGAGCGTGCGCGTTCCTACGGCGTGATCCCGGGCAGTGTGGCTCTGAGCGCAGAGGAACTGTCGGAATCACAGGAAATTGATAAAAATAAAACAGTTGTTATTTATTGCCAGAAAGGTGAGATGAGCGTTCCGGCAGCAGAAGCACTGCAGGAAGCCGGTGTGGATGCCCGAAGCCTGAACGGTGGATACTTAGCATGGCTGATGGAATCCATGAAACAGAAAGAAGAAGCCCAAAAAGAGGAAGAGACTCCGGAGTATGTGGAAATCGAGCAGAGTATCCGCAAAAAGTTCCGGAAAACTATCTGGTGCCGTTTTACCCGTGCGGTACGTGAATACGAGCTGGTAAAAGAGGGGGATAAGATCGCAGTCTGTATCTCTGGTGGAAAAGATTCCATGCTGATGGCAAAACTTTTCCAGGAGTTGAAACGCCACAACAAGTTTAATTTTGAAGTGGTATTTCTGGTCATGGATCCGGGATACAGTCCGGCAAACAGACAGATCATAGAGGCAAACGCAAAGAGAATGAATATCCCAATCACGATTTTTGAGTCGGACATTTTCGATGCAGTATTCAATATAGAAAAATCACCGTGTTATCTGTGTGCGAGAATGCGCCGTGGACATCTCTACAGCAAGGCGAAGGAACTTGGATGCAACAAGATTGCTTTAGGTCATCATTACGACGATGTCATTGAGACTATTCTGATGGGCATGCTCTATGGAGCCCAGATGCAGACCATGATGCCAAAGCTGCACAGCACAAATTTTGAAGGTATGGAGCTGATCCGTCCGCTGTATCTGATCCGCGAGGATGATATCAAGAAATGGCGTGACAGCAATGACCTGCATTTTATCCAGTGTGCATGTAAGTTTACTGATACCTGCAGCACCTGCGGCGGTGAGAATATTTCTAAACGTGTGGAAGTGAAAAATCTGATTCGTCAGTTGAAAGAGACAAATCCGTTCGTGGAATCCAATATTTTTAAAAGTGTGGAGAATGTCAACTTAAGTACGGTTATCGCCTATAAGCAGGGTGGTGTGAAACATCACTTCCTGGATGATTACGATAAAGTAGAGAAAAAAGAGGAAGCATAGGATCTAAGCAAAAAAGGAATTTGTGTTTTGTATACAGAATCAAAAGATAGTAAAAAAGATCAGAAAATGCTAGAATCAAGAAGAAAAATATAGAAAAACGAAAAAATCGGGAAGATGCAACTGGCAGTTGACGGATTTTCAAGGGTAATTGGTGGTTGTCAATCGGGATTTTTCGTATAATGAATCCATCAGGAGAAGTTTTGCTGAGGACATCAAAAGCAGAACGTATTCTGATGGATTTTTTGTTTGATAGGTAATACGCTGAATGGAAAAATGTTCTATTGATAATAGCGGGTAAGTATGTGATAGCATATTTCCTTCTATCAGATGGAAACAATTTATTTATAATAGGAAAGGTATCAAGAGTTATGAAACTTGCGGTAAAAATTATGGCAATGAGAAAGCAGCGCGGCTGGTCGCAGGAAGAACTGGCGCAGCAGCTTTCGGTATCCAGACAGTCCGTATCGAAATGGGAGAGCGGTGTTTCCCAAACAAAAAGATATTAAGAAACAGCCCATGTTTACCTGCTTGCAA
>OGYG01000859.1_pt1 | contig 25571 bp, 18 predicted proteins | sample 1576481 | NCBI WGS metagenome assembly OGYG01 (sample SAMEA3541497, study PRJEB24748) | human gut metagenome | biome: human gut; feature: human-associated habitat; material: faeces | place: China | collected 2012 | reverse complement strand
TATGACCCTCTGCTTGTAAGGCAGATGCTCTCCCAGCTGAGCTATGATCCCATATATTTTGTCGTTTCTCTCGAACCGACTTCGTTAGTATAGCATTTGTTTTTTGGAAAGTCAACTGTTTTTTTGATTTTTTCAAATTTTTTCTACAATTTCTTCTATAACCGGAATAAATCAAAATCGCTGTGCGTTAATCTGATTCAAAAAAAGCCCCGCAAACACAAGGCCTGCGGGGCATTTTTGAAAATATTATACGATTCCCTGAGCTGTCATAGCATCTACGACTTTTTCAAATCCTGCAATGTTAGCTCCGGCAACATAGTTACCTTCCATTCCGTAACGTTTTGCAGCATCATCCATGTTGTGGCAGATGTTTACCATGATGTTTTTCAGTTTTGCATCTACTTCATCAAATGTCCAGCTCAGTCTCTCACTATTCTGTGACATCTCAAGTGCAGATGTAGCAACACCACCAGCGTTTGCAGCTTTACCAGGTGCAAAGATCACACCATTCTCCTGCAGATACTGTGTTGCTTCTAATGTAGTAGGCATGTTAGCACCTTCGCATACAGCTACGCATCCGTTAGCAACTAACTGTTTTGCATCTTCAAGGTGAAGTTCGTTCTGTGTAGCACATGGAAGAGCAAGGTCAACCTTAACAGACCATACACCGCGTCCTTCATGATATTCTGAATTAGGACGGTAGTTCTTGTACTCTGTCAGTCTTGCACGTTTTACTTCCTTGATTTCTTTTAATGCTGCAACGTCGATTCCGTCCGGATCATATACCCATCCTGTAGAATCACTTGCTGTTACAACTTTCGCTCCAAGCTGCTGAGCTTTCTGAATTGCATAGATTGCAACGTTACCTGCTCCGGAAACCGCTGCTGTCATTCCCTTGATGTCTTTTCCGTTGATCTTTAATAATTCTTCTGTTAAGTAGAGAAGTCCATATCCTGTAGCTTCTGTTCTTGCTAAAGATCCGCCGTAGCTTAATCCTTTTCCTGTCAGAACACCTTCATACAGGCCTCTGATTCTCTTGTACTGACCGAACATGTAACCAATCTCTCTTGCACCTGTTCCGATATCTCCTGCAGGAACATCTGTGTCAGCTCCGATATATTTGCAAAGTTCTGTCATAAAGCTCTGGCAGAATGCCATTACTTCTCTGTCTGATTTTCCCTTCGGATCGAAATCAGAACCACCTTTACCTCCGCCGATCGGAAGTCCTGTCAGCGAGTTTTTAAAGATCTGCTCAAATCCAAGGAATTTGATGATACCAAGGTTTACAGATGGGTGCAGACGTAATCCTCCTTTGTATGGTCCGATTGCGCTGTTAAACTGTACACGATATCCTGTATTAACCTGAACCTGTCCTTTGTCATCTACCCATGGAACACGGAATTTGATCTGTCTTTCAGGTTCAACAAGTCTCTCAAGAAGAGCATCTTTTCTGAATTTTTCCTCGTTTGCCTCTACAACTACTCTTAATGACTCTAATACCTCTTTTACTGCCTGGTGGAATTCTGGCTCTGCAGGATTCTTAGCTACTACTTTCTCCAGTACTTCATCAACATATGACATAGCTTTCTACCTCCTAAATAATATACGTATCCTTTTCAAAGGCATACTTCAGTATAAAAAACAGATGACTTACGCCATCTGTTTTTCCCTGACGCCTTTGTCCTTTACTATTGTAAAGCAAACAAGTGTATCTGGCAAGATATTTTTACAGTTTTTTGTTATTTTTGCAACTTTTTACAAAACCCTTGCAGATTTCGCAAGGGTTTTGTGCTTTTTCTTGTGTTTTATTCATTTTTTTGAAACAGAACGCACTCTGAATTGCATTTATCACAATACATAGAATTCTGCTCTTCTCTCTGTCTGTTTCATTATCTGAAGTATTTTACTCCGGATTCGAAGATCTTCATATCCTGTTCTCCGTAAATGTTCATTGCCACGCTTCTGTTTCTTCTTTCTGAGTGTGCCATCTTGCCAAGTACACGTCCATCCGGGCTTGTAATACCTTCGATTGCACAGTAAGAACCGTTGACATTCCATTCTTCGTCCATCGTGATATTTCCTTCCGGATCACAGTACTGTGTTGCAACCTGTCCATTTGCAAATAATCTGTCCAGCCACTCTTTATTTGCAACAAATCTTCCTTCTCCGTGAGATGCAGGGTTTGTATATACGCCGCCAAGCTCTGCCTCTCTAAGCCATGGAGATTTATTCGTTACCACTTTTGTATAGACCATCTTGGAGATATGGCGTCCAATCGTATTGTATGTAAGAGTCGGTGAATCCGGTAACTGTCCTGTGATCTTTCCACCTGGTACCAGACCAAGCTTGATCAGTGCTTGGAATCCGTTACAGATACCAAGTGCCAGTCCGTCACGCTCATTCAGTAATTTTTCTACTGCTTCTTTCATCTTCGCATTCTGGAATGCTGTTGCGAAGAATTTTGCTGATCCGTCTGGTTCATCACCAGCACTGAATCCGCCAGGGAACATGATGATCTGTGACTGTCCGATTGCTTTTTCGAATACTTCTACCGAATCAACGATATCAGATGCACTCATATTTCTGAATACCTTTGTGATCACCTTTGCTCCTGCTCTTTCAAATGCTTTCGCACTGTCATACTCACAGTTTGTTCCTGGCATTACCGGGATAAATACTGTTGGCTGTGCAATCTTGTGGCTGCAGATATAGATATCTGATGTATCATATAATCCTGTCTCCACCTTCTCGTCCTGTCCTTCCGCTCCGGAATTGGTCGGGAATACCTTTTCCAGCGTCTCTTCCCATGCAGATACTGCCTCTTCTAATGCGATCTTCACATCTTTATATTCGATTGCCGCACTATCTGTCACTTCACCGATCACGGTATAGGTAATTCCAAGTTCAGATACCTTATCCGCAGGTACTTCTGCAATGATATCTCCGAATGCCGGTGCAAATAAATCTCTTGCATCTACATTATGCTCAATCTTCACACCCATGCCGTTACCGAATGCCATCTTGCTGACTGCTGCCGCGATACCATGTCTGTCTAACGCATAAGCTGCTACGATCTTGCCGCTGTGGATATCTTCGGTAAACTTACCATACTGTTCCATAACCTTTCCGTATGCAGGAATATCGTAATTATCCGTCTCAATACGAAGCCATACAAGTTTATCTCCGGCTTTCTTAAGTTCCGGTGAAATAATGTCTTTCTCTTTTGCAATGTCTACTGCGAAAGATACCAGTGTCGGCGGTACATCAATGTCTTCAAACGTTCCTGACATACTGTCTTTTCCGCCAATAGAAGGAAGGCCGTATCCAAGCTGTGCACTGTAAGCACCAAGAAGTGCCGCAAACGGCTGGCTCCATCTGTGTGGATCTTCTGTCATACGACGGAAGTATTCCTGGAATGTGAAACGGATCTTGCTGTAGTCACCACCTGCTGCTACGATCTTTGCGATAGATTCTGTCACTGCATAGATTGCTCCGTGATATGGACTCCATGTTGACAGATACGGATCGAATCCGTAACTCATCATACTTACAGTATCGCAGTCTCCTGTTAATACCGGAAGTTTTGCCACCATTGCCTGTGTCTCTGTCTTCTGATATTTTCCACCATGCGGCATGAATACAGAAGCTGCTCCGATCGATCCGTCGAACATCTCTACCAGACCTTTCTGTGAGCATACATTCAGGTCTTTTAACATACCAAGCCATTTTTCTCTTACATCTTTCACATCTTCTCTTACAAGGATACTGTCTTTTCTGTTCGGGATGTCAACTGCTACCGTTGTCTCCTGGTGTGCTCCGTTGGTGTCAAGGAATGCACGTGAAAGATTTACAATCTCTTTTCCTCTCCATGAAAGTACCAGTCTTGGATCTTCTGTTACAACTGCTACTTTTGTTGCCTCCAGGTTCTCTTCGGATGCATATTTCATGAATTCATCTACATCTTTTGGATCTACAACAACTGCCATACGTTCCTGTGATTCAGAGATTGCAATCTCTGTTCCGTCAAGACCGGCATATTTCTTAGGTACTTTATCAAGATCGATCTGAAGTCCGTCTGCAAGTTCTCCGATAGCAACGGATACTCCGCCTGCACCGAAGTCGTTACATTTCTTGATCAGCTTGCTGACTTCTTCTCTTCTGAATAATCTCTGGATCTTTCTTTCTGTCGGTGCATTACCTTTCTGCACTTCTGCCCCGCATGTTTCGATGGACTCTTCTGTATGTACTTTGGAAGATCCTGTTGCTCCGCCGCAGCCGTCACGTCCGGTACGTCCGCCAAGAAGAATGATGATATCTCCAGGATCCGATGTCTCTCTGATAACCGCACGTCTCGGTGCTGCTCCAAGCACTGCTCCGATCTCCATACGTTTTGCAACATAATTCGGATGATAGATTTCTTTTACCGCTCCGGTTGCCAGGCCGATCTGGTTACCATATGAACTATATCCATGGGCTGCTTCTCTGACCAGTTTCTTCTGTGGAAGCTTTCCTTTTAATGTATCCTTTACAGATACGGTAGGATCAGCGGCTCCTGTCACGCGCATTGCCTGATATACATAAGTACGTCCTGACAATGGGTCACGGATAGCTCCTCCAAGGCAGGTAGCAGCACCACCGAATGGCTCGATCTCTGTCGGATGGTTATGTGTCTCGTTCTTAAAGTTTACAAGCCACTCTTCTTCCACTCCGTCTACCTCGATTGGAACAACGATACTGCATGCATTGATCTCATCAGACTCTTCCTGATCCTGTAACTTTCCTTCACGTTTTAATTTTCTCATTGCCATCAGTGCAAGATCCATCAGGCAGACAAACTTATCTTCTCTTCCTTTGAAAATCTCACTGTGGTCAGCGATATACTGTTTATAAGTTGCTTCCATCGGCTCTCTGTAATCACCATCGCCGAACGAAACATCTGTAAGTTCTGTCGAGAATGTTGTATGACGGCAGTGATCTGACCAGTAGGTATCCAGAACACGGATCTCTGTCATAGAAGGATCTCTGTCTTCTTCTGACGCAAAATAATTCTGGATATGCTGGAAATCCTTAAATGTCATGGCAAGTCCGAGAGAATCGTATAATTCTTTCAGTTTGCTTTCTTCCATATCTTTAAATCCGTCAAAGATCTTTACATCTGCCGGCTCATCGAATACAGTAACCAGTGTCTCTGGTTTTTCTTCCTGTGCTTCTCTGGAATCTACAGGGTTAATACAATGCTCTTTGATTGCTTCGAATTCTTCATCCGAAACAGTTCCGTTTCCACCATGGATCACGTAAGTAGTCGCAGTACGGATTACCGGCTGCTCGTCTTCTTTGATAAACTGAATACACTGCACAGCGGAATCTGCTCTTTGATCAAACTGTCCCGGAAGAAATTCTACGGAAAAGATCTTGCTTCCTTCTTCTGCCTGAAATTCTTCTTTATATAATGTATCTACAGGTGGTTCAGAAAAGATGCCGTTACATGCTTTCTCAAATGTCTCATCCGATACGTTTTCCACATCGTAACGGATCAGTACACGGACGCTGTCTACGTCTTTGATTCCAAGATAGCTTCGGATCTCGGTCTTAAGTTCCTTTGCCTGTACATCAAATCCTGATTTTTTCTCCACGTACACTCTTTTTACATTGCTCATAAGTAATCCTCCACAAATGAATTTTTACACATTTTCTATTGTTAGTATAACACAACAATCATTATTTAATACAATTAATATATCTAAACACTTTTATAACTTATACTTATCAATCATCTTTTTTCTCTTCCTTTTTATAATTTCTTTTTCCCCAAAACAATACAATCCATATCAAAACCAGCACTGCAACAAACACTTTACTGATGCGGATCACCATATCCAAAAAGAATCCTTCCGGAAGCATCCGTATCATATAATCCGTCTCCGGGTCGAATACCCACAGATTATTGGTAAAAAACAGCTTATGAAAAATCGTAAAACACGTTGTAAAATCTACACGGAATGCAATCCCCAGCAGTACGCCTATGACCAGCCAGGCACTCAGTGCGATCGAATATGTTCTGAAATACAGTCTCTTCCAGTCTTCTTCCCGTTTTCTCAGCACTGCCAGTATAACTGCAGCCACAGCCAGACAGATTACTCCGACTTTCACTCCTCCCAGGAACAGATTCCTGACATCACGCATATGCAGCCGGTCTCTTTCATTAAAGAAATCCTGCTCTCTTCCTTCCACTGTCGTCACAACCGACAGCTCCTCCTCTTTCCCGATCAGATAATTCATCATATGTTCTGTCACATACATGACATGGTCTATGCTCATATCCAGATCTTCCGTCACTTCATAGCGTCGATATTCTTTTTTATAAAACCTGTAATTACTGTCTCCATATACGGCCAGCCATATACTAAATATCAGTGCTGCCATCACTGCACACATCATGGCCGTAACAGATATGATCGTTGTTAGCTTCTTCAAGTCTTTTTCCTCCTGCTTTTCATTATTATAACACTTCTATTTATAAATACGGTTGTAATTTTCTTTCATTTCACTTATAATACAGTTAAGATTCATTAGGAGGACTTATCATGGATATTAACTATGAATTATATAAAGTATTTTACTATGTAGCTTCCACCTTAAGCTTTTCGGAAGCCTCCAAGCAATTGTTCATCTCACAGTCGGCTGTCAGCCAGTCCATCAAGGCACTGGAGAAGAAGCTGGATCAGACCTTATTCATCCGGAGTACCAAGAAAGTCCGTCTTACTACCGAAGGCGAGATCCTTCTGCGCCACATCGAACCGGCGATCAGCCTGATCAAGCGCGGCGAAAGCCAGCTCCTCGATGTCGGCGCACGCGGAGGACAGCTTCATATCGGAGCCAGTGACACGATCTGCCGTTATTTTCTGGTACCTTATCTGGAACGTTTCCACCGGGAATTTCCCGGAGCGCATATCAAAGTTACCAATGCGACATCCATTCGCTGTGTAGAACTCCTTGAGACCGGACAGGTGGATCTGATCGTTGTCAATTCACCGAATGCTTATCTCGGGAATGTTCCGAATGTAAAAAAAATCAAAGATTTTCAAGATGTATTTATCGCAGACAAGGCATTTGAGGAATTAAAAGGAAAGAAGCTCTCTTTCAAAGAACTTCTGAACTATCCGATCCTTATGCTGGACAGAAAAAGTACGACCAGTGAATATCTGCACAATCTGTTTCTTCAGAACCAGCTGGATCTGGTTCCGGAGATTGAACTCAGCAGTAATGATCTTCTCATTGATCTTGCCCGCATCGGACTTGGAATTGCATTTATTCCGGATTTCTGCCTTTCCCAGACCTCCGATTCGGATTCGCTTTTCATTGTCGAGACAAAAGAAGTACTTCCGGAAAGGGAGCTTGTCATCGCATATAACGAGAAAGTCCCGATATCCAAAGCCGCGCAGGAATTTTTATCTTATTTTTAATACATCTTTCGGATGCATGACGAAAAATACCATAGGAGCATATGTTCCTCATGGTATTTTTCTTTTTAATGCTGCTTATTTCATATCTGTCTGTTCTTCCGCCTTCCAGAATTTTGCAATCTTTTCTTCAATATTTTCACTGTTACAGATCTGGAAATCATTCCACTCCCTCGGGAACACCTCCTGGCACTGTCTGTCCATAAACCGGTCATCCAACAGTGTGATCACACCTCTGTCCTGATCGGTCCGGATAACTCTTCCTGCGGACTGTAACACCTTATTCATCCCCGGATACAGGTAAGCATAATCGAATCCGTTCAGATTCTTCCGGTCGAAATAATACTTTAAAATTTCCCGTTCCAGGCACACTTGCGGAAGTCCTGTCCCGATGATCATTGCCCCGATCAGTTTATCTTCCGTCAGATCAATTCCTTCTGAAAAGACACCACCCATCACACAGAAACCGATCAGACTGTGTGCTCTTTCCTGTTCGAATTTTTTCAGGAATTCTTCCCGTTCCTGTTCCGTCATATATTGGGACTGTACTACAACTTCAATCTGTTCCTGTGGCAATTCCATGAATACTTCCCAGACTTTTTCCAGAAATCGATAAGACGGGAAAAACGCAATATAATTCCCTATTCTTCCTTTTATCACATGCATCACGTATTCTGCATACTTCCGGTACATCTCCGGTCCTCGCCTGGTATACTTCGTGCTGACATCATTTCCCAGAAGCAATAATCTTTTGTCTGGTTCAAATGGAGATTCCGCATAGATTGCATAGTCTTCCTTTGTTGTAGATAACAGTTTTTTATAATAATTGATCGGAAGAAATGTTGCCGAAAATAATATCGTACTATTTGCTTTCCCCATATATTCCTGCAGACATCCTGCCGGATTGACACAAAACAGATGCAGGTAAAACTTTCCTTCTTCACTAAGTTCTGAATAGATCAGATAATTTTCATCCTGCCGGTCATGAATATATATGAAATTACGGATACCAAAGTAAAACTCCAGCACCTCTTTCCGTATCACTTCATCTTTACAGTCTTCTATAAACTCTTCCAGCTTCGTCATCAAAGACAGAAGCTTAATATACACATGTGATACACTGTTCAGTATCTGGCAGCCGTCACATTCTCTTTTCAATTCCAGAAGCTGCTTATTGCAGCTCTCCAACGCCGAGACAAGTTTCGGTTCCCCGTATTTTACCAGCTTTTTGATCTTCAGAAAATCCTCCTTGCAAATACTGCTGCTGTACATTGTCCTGCCGCGTTCTACCAGATTGTGTGCCTCATCGATCAGGAACAGGTATTCTCCTTTGACGCCGTCTCCGAAAAAGCGTTTCAGATGTGCATTTGGATCAAAAACATAATTATAATCACATATAACTGCGTCTACCCACTGTGATACATCCAGTGCCATTTCAAATGGACATACATTCCATTTTCTTGCCTGTTCTTCCAATACTTCCCGGCTCATCTCGTCTGTCGATGTGAGCAGTTCATAAACGGCATCATTTACACGGTCAAAATGCCCTTTTGCATATGGACACACATCCGGATTACAGATGGTTTCTTCACAGAAACAGATTTTTTCTTTTGCCGTCAATGTGATGACCTTCATCTTCAGATCCTGTTCTCTCAGAATCGCGAATGCCTGACTTGCCACCGTTCTGGTAATCGTCCTGGCCGTCAGATAAAAAATCTTTTCTCCCAGTTCTTCCCCGACAGCTTTCACCGCCGGAAATACGGCCGCCATCGTCTTGCCGACTCCGGTAGGTGCCTGGATGAATAATTTCTTTTTTCTTAAAATGGTCCGATATACAGACTCAACCAGTTTCTTCTGTCCATCTCTGTATTCGAATGGGAATTCTACGGTTTTAATGGAAGCATTTCTCTTTGCTCTCCATGTCATCTGGTATCTTGCCCATTTTTCATATTCAGATACCAGCTTTTCGAACCATTTCTTAAGTTCTGCCCGGGTATATGTCTCGCGGAATCTGCGGATCTCTTCGGTATCCAGATTACAATACGTCATCTGCACTCCGATCTCTTCCAGATTTTTTTGTTCTGCATAAATATATGCATAGCATTTTGCCTGTGCCAGATGCAAAAGCTGTGGCTCTTCCAGACGTTTCAGATCTTTAAATACACCTTTGATCTCGTCGACCACCACACGCTTCGGAAGTTCTATGATTCCGTCCGCTCTTCCTTCTACACTCAGGATAAATCCATCACACGGGATCTGATATCTTAACGGAACTTCTGCACGGTACTCTGCCCCCTGCTGTCTCTGGATTTTCCGGTGTATGCGGCTGCCCTGCTGCATGGCATCCTTATCTGCCCCTCCGGTCCGGTTGTCAATATCTCCATGTCTTAATATAAATTCCACCAGATTCCGCACCGAAATACGGATACACGGCTGTTCCAGATTCATGATCTGCTTTCCCCCAATCGTTCTTCATACATCGATCGAATTGCTCCCGTCATCCCTGCGATCACATCGATCACCGTCATGATATCTCCGCTCCGATTCTTCTGGTAAGCGTGGTAGCTTCCCTGGATACAATAGCTGAGCATCACATTCATTGCTGTATCTTCTTTCAATTCCGGGTATTTTTCAAAGATCATCTGCTTGATGTTCCGCTCGATACTATCCGCAAAATGATTCGCCTGACTGCCGGAAAATAAAATCGCCGTCAGGGAATTCTGCGATACATAAGCCATCAGAAGTTCCCGTGCAAACTCTGCCGGATGCTCCAGCAGATATTCCGGATGCTGGATACTGTTCGCAATCGACTGTACTACTTCTTCTTCCATCGCATCTGACAAATCGTAGATATCTTTATAATGCGCATAAAAGGTAGACTTATTGATTCTTGCGCTTTCACATAGTTCTTTTACTGTTATCTTTTCCAAAGGTTTCCTGGAACGCAGTTCGATAAATGCGTTCTTGATTCCCCGCTCTGTTTTCTCAATTCTAAGATCCATCTTACCTCCCATTTCCCAACACTTTCTCATATTCGTCGGTTATCCATCCTTTCGTCGGTTTTGTTGGTGGATACCTCCTCGCATTTTTCTTATAATATAATTATAAATCAAAAAAGCAACTACTGTCCATTATCTTTTCGACAGTTGATCTTTTACGTTGCATTTTCACGGAGGTTAATATGGATTTTTACGGATTTTACACAGGAAAAATATTCGACGCTTATGAATTTCTCGGCGCACACCCGGACAAAGACGGAACCACATTCCGTACCTTTGCACCTGCCGCATCACGCATTACAGTCATTGGGGAATTTAACGACTGGCAGGAATGGGAACTGAACAAAACTTATGACGGCAATTTTTGGGAATGCTATGCCAAAGGTGCAAAGCCGGGCATGATGTACAAGTACCGCATCTACAGACAGGACGGAAACTGCGTAGAGCACTGCGATCCTTACGGCTTCGGCATGGAACTACGCCCGGCCTTTGCTTCCATCATCCGCGATCTGTCCCACTATAAATTCAAAGACAGCAAATGGATGCAGAAGCGTTCGGTATGCAAGGACAAGCCGCTGAACATCTATGAACTGCATTTCGGATCATTTAAAAAGCCTTCTGAAAAAGCAGACGACTGGTATACTTATGTGGAAATGATCGATATCCTGATTCCTTATCTGAAAGAAAATGATTACAATTATATTGAGATTATGCCGCTCAGCGAACATCCATGTGATGAATCCTGGGGATATCAGAACACTGGATTCTTCAGTCCGACCGCCCGCTACGGAACTGCTGAAGAACTGATGAAATTCATCGATGCCTGCCATAAGAATGACATCGGTGTTATCATGGATTTTGTACCGGTACATTTTGCCGTTGATCACTATGCACTGTCCGACTATGACGGAACTGCACTCTATGAATATCCACACCAGGATGTCGGTGTCAGCGAATGGGGAAGCTGCAACTTCATGCACTCCAGAGGCGAGGTCCGAAGCTTCCTGCAGTCTGCTGCGAACTACTGGTTAAGCGTATATCATGTGGACGGAATCCGTATGGATGCAATCAGCCGTATCATTTACTGGCAGGGTGAACCGGCAAGAGGTGTCAACAATAATGCAGTAGACTTTATTCGTGAAATGAACCGCGGATTAAAAACACTGCACCCGACAGTTATGCTCTCTGCCGAGGATTCTACTTCTTTCGAAGGCGTAACAAAACCTGCTGATCAGGGCGGACTTGGATTCGATTACAAATGGGATATGGGCTGGATGAACGATACACTTGACTACTTCCGCACCGCACCGGAATACAGAAGCCGCGATTATCACAAGCTTACTTTCTCTATGATGTATTATTATAACGACGATTTCCTTCTCCCTCTTTCACATGACGAAGTTGTTCACGGAAAAGCAACGATTGCACAAAAAATGTATGGTGAGTACGAAGAGAAATTTCCACAGGCGCGTGCGTTCTATATGTATATGTACGCACATCCGGGAAAAAAATTGAACTTCATGGGTAACGAGATCGGCCAGCTCCGCGAATGGGATGAAAAGCGTGAGCAGGACTGGGATATCCTGAAGTATCCGATACACGATACTTTCCACCACTTCATGCAGGAACTGAATCATCTGTATCTGACAACTCCTGCTCTTTCTGCCAAAGATTATGAGAATGCAGGATTTCAGTGGCTGGACTGCCATCAGGAAGAGCGCTGTATCTATGCGTTTGAAAGAACAGATGGAAAAGATCGTATCGTTGCTGTCTTTAATTTCTCGGATGAGGATCAGAAAGGCTATGAGCTTCCAATAACGGATGCAAAGGAACTGGAAGTGATTCTGGCTAGTGATGATGTAACATTTGGAGGCAGTAAGAAGTATACGAAGAAGAAAGTGAAGGTTACGGATGGAAAAGCTGTGCTGGATCTTTCGGCGTATTCAGCAGTGTATTTTGGGATTTAATTTATTAACGGGGAAGCGACCTCTCAATCCTTGAAGGAAACAATAGATAAGGCTTCTTGTTCAGGTTCCATACCATAAGAAACACTAAGAGAGTCAGAATCACCTAAAAGCAAAGGAACTACGCTCAAACTCGGCGTTCGCCTCAAACACGTTCGCTTCGTTCCTTTAACGGTGCTTCTGACTCTCTAATTGTTTCTAACGGCATTCCACATTCACAATAATCCTTATCTATTGTTTCCTTCAAGTCGTGACTGGCAGCGGATTGTTAATAACTTAAATACCAAATTTCTGGATTTCCTTATTCACCCGGTTTCTCAACATGATCAAATACATATCCGACTTCGGATACCGCTTAAATGTCAATGGCTCCGCCAATTCACCTTCGATAAGTTCCATCACATGTTCCCTGCTGGTCAGGGATTCCAAAAGTTCCAGTGCCCGCAGATCTGTCAGTGCTTCATAATGAACCATCATCCGGATAGATTCTTCCGGATTTCTGTCCGCACCCGGATATACCAAGAATGGATCCCCCGAAGGGAACGCATTTCCTGCGTCTGTCACTTCATATGGATTGATATGTTCTATCGAGAACTGACTGTTATAGAAATTATATCCCCAGTGAAGAATTCCGATAATCTTATATTTATAAAGCTGGACTCCATATATTCTGTTTCTTGCGGACGGCATAGACATGAAGCGGTTGCTCACTTCATAAAACTGACCGGTACAATAATAAGTCCACATATCTGTCAGCCCATGTTCCAAAAATTCTTCGATTTCATTGTTTCCCGGAATTGGCTTATCAATTAGCCCATGACGGTAGAATTCATAACTTGACAATGCGTCAAATGTATGGAATCCATCCAGCATATTTCCCAGAGATTCTTTTGCCACACGGTAGCTTTCCAGATGCTCTTCTCTCGGTTCATCCGAAATATGGAAATATGTAACCTGATCAATGTTCCATTCCTTTAATTTTTCAATTAATTGTGGAAGGAAAGCCTTCAGGAATCTGGTATATTCACCAACTGCCTGGGTATGCCATCCAAAGATCTTTTCTTCTTTTCCGTCTACTTCTGCCACAACTTTCGGTGCATACTTTGCTCCCCATTGAGAGAAAAGATGTGACATTTCATAATACTCTATTCCGCATTTCTTACAAAGATCGATCCATCTCTTCAGTTCCGAAAATTCAAAACGGTATTCTCCTTTTACCACCTCAACTTTTATCAGCTGAGTCGTTGTACGTTCCAATCCGACAGCCGTATCAAGCGGAGATGTAAAAAGCGGAGTCAGCATCATATTACAGCCGCGCTTTACATATTCCTTGAAATAATTCTCCAGTATTTTCCAATGTTCCTCAGAGAATACATCTACATGATAATAATCAGCAAGGCAGTCTGCATGCATCCATTCTGTGTGCATAATCTTCTGCTTCGGAAGTTCCACTCCTATCACCGTTAATCTCTGCTTTGCTGACGTTACAACGTCTCCTTCTTTTTTCAATCGAAGCTCTATTTCATAATTTCCCGGTGCAATATCTTTCGTCACTTCAATGTCAATCCAGAGGCTTCTCCATTGATTCGAGCACACGATTACTTTTCCATCTTTCACGTCCCGCAAAAGATCTGGATACAATCCAGGCTCTGTCCGCAGATAATTATCATCTACAATTCCATTCGTCGCTCTTCCTACCGGAACCTGCTCCACCGTTCTGACTCTGATATAGTCTTTCAGTGGTGATACTACTTCCACATCCAGTCTCTCCCGCATAAAAAAGTCTCCGGTATATGCTGCTTGAAAAGATACTGTTTCACCCCAAAGAGCACTCAACGTCTGACATTCCATCTGGTATACCGGTTCTTCATCCTGAAATACCTTTGCCAAAGAGCTTAAAAGCTTCATTTTGTATGTTATTTTCTTCTGTTCAAACATAACCTTCCTCCCCTTATTACTTTATACCACTCATTGTCATTCCTTTTACAAATTGCTTCTGGAAGACAACAAATATAATGATCATCGGCATCATCATCATAGATGCGGCCGCCATCGTTGCCGACATATCTGCCACTCTCTGCGTATCAAAAATTACCAATCCTAACGGCAGCGTCATTTTTTCCATATCATTCAGCATCAATAACGGATTCAGATAGTCGTTCCAGTTCATCATTGCTGTGAATATTCCGATTGAACCAATGGCTGGTTTTATATTCGGAAGTATTACACTCCAATAGATTCTGAACGGTCCGGCACCATCTATCTTAGCCGCTTCACACAGACTGTCAGGTACATCAGCAATAAATTGCCTTGCCATGTAGATTGAAAATGCACTGATCAGTCCCGGCACAATCAATGCTCCAATCGTGTTAAATAAATGCATTTCCTGAATCATCAGATAACGCGGAATCATGGTTACCTGTGGCGGCACCATCATCGTTGCCAGAAGCAATACAAACAATACCTTTTTCCCTTTGAATTCATATTTTGCAAAAACATACCCGATCAATGTACTGGTAATGATCACCGCCGCCGTAACAACAATCACCACCAGAATACTGTTGATAAACCACTGGGCAATCGGTGCTTTTTCAAATGCTGTCCGGTATCCTTCTATCGTCCACTTTTCCGGAAAGAATTTTGTCTTATTTATCTGGATATCTGCATTACTCTTGAATGATGTCATCAACATCCACGCCATTGGGTACATCATGATGAGCGAAAAAACGGTAAGAAATGCAATAATCACTATATGGTGTTTTTTATATACATTTTTCTTCTTTTTCATTATTCATAACTCCAATCCGCATGCATCATTTTATTCTGAATCATCGCTACAATAAATACAATCATAAACAAAGCCGCCGCTACTGCTGAAGCATACCCCATATCATAGCTGCTAAAACTCGTTTTATAAATGTAATTTGTCAGAACCATTGCCGAATTACTACGTCCTCCGTCCGGCGCAAACACCTGAAACTGTGCAAACATTTGGAAATAATTGGCCATTGTCATGATTGCCACGAATGCAAATGTACGGCTCATTAACGGTAATTTTATAGACACAAATCTCCGGACCGGTCCTGCACCGTCGATTGCTGCCGCTTCATCAAATTCTTTCGGTACCCCTTCGATTCCTGCTGTAAAAAGTACAACATTATATCCAATATCCGCCCATAATGTATATACGATTATAATTGCAAGCAACTGCCAGGTTGTCAGGAACCAATTCCTAGGCGGCATCCCCATAAGTCCCAAAATACGGTTCAATAATCCTCCATCGGTTCCGACCATTCCATATTTCCACACCATAGATGTTCCGACAATCGGCGCAATACACGGAATAAAGAGTATCGTACGGAAGAATGTTTTCATTCCTTTGGATGGCAGAACAGAAATAATTTTGGCAAGGAATAATGTGATCACAATATTCGCTGTAACTGCCACTACACAAAAAATGATCGTATTTTTTACTGCTATCCAGAACACTTCATCTGTAAGCAGCCTTTTGTAATTTTCCAGCCCAAGGAATTCATTATAAGAACTCGTTGGATTATAATCATAAAATGATATTCCCAGTCCGTAAGCTACCGGAAACACTGCAAATATAAGTAAAAATATAACGCTCGGTATCAATACACAAGCCACAAAACGATTATTCTTCATTGATTTTCCCTTTTATAAAAATGGCAGAGAAACCTGTACGGTATTCTCTGCCATGCACTTTTCTATTCCATAGAATAGCTGATCTTACATTTTTCTGTAATCTTCTGAGATGCTTCTTTTAATGCACCTTCTACGTCTGTTTTGTCAGACTGGCAAAGGTCAATAAACATTTCATTAAAGATATCTCTCATATCAGAAGTGTTGTATGGTCCCATCCACTGTCCGTCTGGCAGGATATCCAGAAGGAATGAGATATTTGGCATTGCTTCTTTGTATTTTTCGCTGTCTAATAGAGATTTTCTCGGTGGAAGCTGATTACATGCAATATTATGTTCTACCAGATTGTCCGGATTACTGAAGAATTCAATGAATTTCCATGCCATATCCTGATTAGCACTGTTCTTAGGAACCATTAATCCCCATCCTGTTTCTGATGCAAAGGCCATCTTCTCACCATACTGAGGAACCGGCACATATTCGAAATCTTTACCATATGTAAGGCTGTAAGTATCTGTTCCTTCTCCGATCGCCCATGATCCTACAGATGACATATATCCTTTATCTTTATATACATCATTGTAGCAATACTCACCGGCTGTCAGATTCTCAAGATCACATTCTCCGTCCTTTACCATGCTTACGATCTCATTCATTGCCTTGATTCCTTCCGGAGTTGCAAAATTAATGGAATCATCTTCTTCCAGATACTGTCCGCCCTGCTGAAGAATCATTGCAAGGTAGTTACAGATCAGAGCATCTGTATCGATCATCTCGAAACCTTTCATCTCTGATACATCCCCATTCATCTTTGATACCTGCTTGGATACGCTTCTCAACTCATCCCATGTCTTTGGATAAGCAATTCCAGCTTTGTCAAACAACTTTTTGTTGACAATCATTCCGCCATATTCCAGGTTGAATTCCATCGGAACACCATAATAAGTTCCTTCTTTTTTATAAATACCGGTTGTTGGTGCAAGATAATCTTCATCCAGCTCTTTTGCCAGACTCTCCGGTACTTCTGAGAGCGAATCTGATTCAATAAATGCAGGTGCATTTCCACCCCATACAGCAATAATATCCGGTCCTGCTGTTTTTGAAGTCAGTGCAGTCTGAATCTTGTCATTGTAAACTTTGTACGGATAATCTTTTACAACAACTTTATAGTCCGGATTTTCTTTCTCGAATTTTTCTGCTACTTTCTTGTAAGATTTTACCCATGGTTCATTTTCATGGCACCAAAAAGTAAGGGTAGTTTTTCCATCAGATGATTCTTTTTTATCATCTGATTTTGATCCGCATCCTACGACGAGTGATGCAGTCATTGCAACACATAAAAGTGCGCTGATGAATTTCTTTTTCATAATTTTCTCCTTTTCTCTTCTTTACAAATGTCCCAAACATTTTTCATAATCCATTTCTTATTATAACCAAGTCTTTCGGCACTCTCAAATTGATTATATTTATAAATTATATCAATTTATAAATCTTTTCTATAATTCCAACGCCTATTCCCGGATTCTTTCCCTCTATCAGATACTTCTTTAATTTTTTTCTCAGACCTGTGTCTTCCGGATACTGCTGTTTATCTTTTTTTACATCTAAAAATACTCTTTGTTCCGCCTGTGGATACGTTTCGTAGACCTTCACGATCTCGAACATATCCTGGAATTTCAAAATATTGCTTTCTTCTCCAAGCACTTCTTTCAACCTTGGGGATAACAGCCATGAATCACACATATAGATATGCCTTTTGCTATCATCCTCAAAGAAGTATTCAGCCATCTTAAATGACTCCAGGCATTTTTCATGATCCAGCGGTTCTCCGGCCGGGATATGTACATTGAGAACCTCCGTTCCTCGCTTTAATATTCCTGATTTACATTTCAGATTTTCCTTCAGTATATACGGTTCGAACTGCAATCTTCCTAGTCTGAAAAGATTCATTTTAACAGACTGTGCGATCCATCCGATCTCTTCCAGTCCATATATCTGATATTTGCGGTAACACTCTTCGCACCAAATGGTAATATCATAAAATGTCTTGTCAAAAATCTCGCCGGCAATCCCTTTTTCTTTATACACTTCATATGTTTCACAGCACAACATCAGATAAAACTTCAATGCCCATTCATATTTGTTCTCCCGATTCTTCCATTTATCAATAAATTCTTCCAGATTTCTATCAAAAATCTGTTTCTGCTCCTGATACTCTGCTTCTGTAATCTTTATCTGATCTACCGCCTTTCCTGCTGCTTCCGGCAGTTTGATTCTTTTTTCCAGTTCCTGTATATTCATCATAATTCCTTCCTTATCTATTTCTACTATGATCTCTATCATAATTTCTAACTGCTTCCATAAACCAGTCAATCTGTACCGGATCCGTTTTTTCCGGAATATCACATCCTGTTGCCAGATGATATCCCCTTTTTGCTTTTTCCCCAGTCTGTATACATGCTGCAACCGCCCGATCGATCTCTTCTTTTGTCCCATTCATTACAACCTGCACAGGATCTACATTGCCTGCAATCGGGATCTGATTTCCTATTTTCTCTACTGCCCGCTGCAGATCAATAATATTATCCAGACTCAATTCGTTCAGTTCGTATTGTACAAGATACTTCCATATACTGTATGTATTGCCGCACATATGAAGTGATACTTTCTTTCCTGTCTTTTTCACGGTGTAGTCTGTCAGCTGCTTTGTATATGGGAAGACAAATTCCTCGTACATCTTCGGTCCGATCAGAGCCGGATTTGCAACCGGATCTGCCATTGCAATCCCCATTCCATATTCTGCTGCCATCTCAATACAACTCATCTGCGTCTGCGTGATAATTTCCAGAAGTCTGTGCACCTCCTCTGGTTTCTTCCTGCAGTCCCTAAGCAGATATTCCACACCTTTAAGATTCGAAGCAATCGTAAACGGTCCTCCGATACTTGCTTCTAATGGCACAAGATTTTCTGCTTCTTTGCTCAGTATATCTGCCGCCTGCGCAAACACCTGTATCCTGTGATTCTTTTTCACATTGACCGGTTCCATACGGTCTAAGATACCATAATCTGTAATATACGGACTCTCTATGTATGGGATTCCATCCTTCGGATAAATAAATGTCCCACCCAGAGCTTCCACGATTCCTCTTGTATTCGGCCCGAGAACTATCCTGTCATATCCCCATCTGTTAAATGCGATTCTCTCTGCCTGTGCAATCTTTTCTGCATCAAACCAGAAGTCCCGGATACTGATGCCGCTTAAATAACATTTTAATTCTCCCATAAATGGGATTGTGATCACTCGATCCACCATTTTCCCTTCTCCTGCCGACGTAATCCGTTCCGCCGGTGTCATCTGGTCTTGTCTGTTTTTTTCTAATCTCATGTTTCCTCCCGGATAAAATTTCTGTCAAATTTTTCTGTCTTTTATTATACCTGCTTCACAGTCTTGTTCAATATCGTCTATACTATTTTTTCTCATTAATTTTATTTATATTTTGCATTATTTATAAGTATTTTCAATCAGATATTTCTAGCTTTCTCTGACATTTCCTTTCATTTAAGATATAATAATATTATCATAATGCTAAGAATCTGCCATTGACATTTTCTTAATGCATACTACAATAAAAGGAGTGTACTTATTATGCACAAAGATGATCAAATGACACCAAAGGAGCGTGCTTTCGCCCTCTTCGCCGGAAAACCCGTAGACCGTATGCCTATCAAGCTTTTTTCTCCGTACATCGGAATGAACTTTGGAGCATCTTACCAGGATGCTTTTGTAGAGGCGAAATCCCGTGCCCACTGGCTCATTGAAAGTTACAAACGTTTTGGTCAGGATGGCTTAAGCGTTAATTACCGTATCGATGGTATTCCGGTTGCGTTCGGTGCCGCATCTACTTATGATGCATTCGGAATTCCGATCATCAAGGAATCTGTTCTGGAAAATATCGGTAATGTTGACCAGTTAGATCTTGAAAAACTTCGTTTTGAAAATGACCATAATGCCCAGGTTGCTTTTGACGCCGTCCGCTATATCCAGGATGAATTGAATGATGAGATTTTCACCGGAGTAGGACTGATGGGACCATTTACGACCGCTGCCAACCTTGCCGGCACAGAAAAAATCTTAAGAGCTATGCGCAAAGACAAAGAGAATCTTCATAAGCTACTTGACTTTGCTGCTGACGCAACGATTGAAGTCGGACGCAAGTTCGTAGAAAATAAAATCGGTATCGGTCTTGCCGAACCGACCGCTTCTTTGTTATCACCAAAACAGTTCCGTGAATTTGTCATTCCATACTATGTAAAAGTTATGGATAAATGGAAAGAATGGGGCAGCCATGGTTCCGGCTTCCACATCTGCGGTGACACTACCAAACTCTTAGAAACCTTCCCTGAAATGGGTATCCGAGGCATCAGTATCGACAGTTCTGTTGATATCGCTTACGCAAAAGAAACAGTCGGCGATAAACTTTCTATTATGGGAAATGTATCCCCTATGGAAATCTTAAACGGTACTCCTGAAAGTATCGAACAGGCTGTTATCGACTGCTTCCGCAAATGCTGGGACAACCCTCGCGGATTCACGATTGCACCTGGATGTGATATTCCGGTTACCACTTCTCTTGAAAATATCGATGCTTATATGCGTGCAGCAAGAAAATGCGCAAAATATCCGGTTCAGCCATCAAACTGGGAATAAAGACTAATAAAGCTTGTGAGTAAAGACATTTTTTTACTCACAAGCTTTTTATACGATATGATATGCCAAAATCACCCATAATATATTCTATAAATCACTCTTATAGTATGTGGACTTCCTTCATAATTCCATTCTTCATCCTGTAATCCAGATTTTTTATGCACATCTGTCCTGCAAAACGTATTTTCCCTTTCATCCGAATGCATGCTTCCGCATAACTTAATGAATCTTCTTCCTGACTTCTATCATCATGAATCTGGCAATCAATTAATTTCGCTTTTCCCGTTCCAAGAAGTGCGAATGTCGTCTTCGGACAGAGCAGAATCATTGTATGCTCATCTGCCAGTTTTCCCGCCTGTTTTACAAAATCATAAGTAAAAAGATTCACCATCTGTTCGGCCATTTTCGGTCCCAGAATGTTGACACCACCGGAAGAATCCGCATAACTGATAAAGTCTGCCCCTTGTTCTTTCGCTAGTTTCATATAGGCAAGTATCTCTTTTCCTAACTTCGCAAATATCCGTGCCATAAGTTCCGGTTTTTTCCGCATCCCTTTGAACACATATTTAGGATCGATCAAAACATTCAATATCGTCAGAGGTCCTGAAACTTCAAATACAACGTGTTCTCCTTTTTCATACAATATACGGCAGGCTTTTAAAACCTCCTGTATTCTCCCTTTTCCGAAATCAATTGCCGGAAGTTCTAATATTTCTTCTATATCCGTACACAGATATTCTTTCGCTCTCGGTCCGGTCTTCTCATTTCCATAATTAATAATCCCGCCCATCGCCTCTGCTTCAACGGTATGGCAAAACGGAAGTTCACAGAACGGCGCCTTGTCGCATTCCTTAAGTACTTGTGCCAGTTCTGCCATCGTTTCCGCATGCTTATATGCATCCGGGAACGTCAGATTTGTTCGATTTGTTACCGCTTCACGGATGCCTGCTGAATTTCCATATGTACATTTAAAATCCTGAATCATTCCGTAATCTCCGACTCATCCGGGAACATCAGGCAATCTGCAAACAGTCGCTCATATCCTTCCGTTGCTCCCAGTTCCATATATTCCATATGATGTGCCAGTTCTTCCATCTCCTGTTTCGCTTTACCGGACATCAATGCCAGATAAGCTCCTGTTTTGGAAGAGTTTCCCACATAGATCAGTTTTTCTTTCACTTCTTTCGGTAATATTCCGGTTCCGATCAGACTTTCTGCCGGAAGATGTGCTCCAAACTGACCGGCAATCATAACCTGATCCAGATCTTCCATTGTCCTTCCTGCCTTTTTCAACAGTGCATAGAATCCTGAAAGGATCGCCCCCTTTGCCAGCTGGACCTGCCGGACATCACCCTGTGTGATTCTAAGTCTTTCCGTCATCTTGAATTTACGCTTTCTGCCATCTAATTCTAACATCGGATAACGGTAATCTTCTTCACTGATATCCTTCGGCTTTATAAATGCACCATCTTTCCGGATCAGTCCGGTTCTTCTAAGTTCTTTTACTACCGCAAGGATTCCACTACCACAGACCCCTTCCGGTTCCTCTTGCCGATATTCTTCCTGCCCGATTATCTGCAGTTTCACTCCCTGTTCTGTGATCTTTACATTCTCAATCGCACCGGCCGCCGCACGCATGCCGGAACTGATATTCATTCCTTCCAGTGCCGGACCTGCCGCACAGGAACAGCTGAGTAGCCTTCCATGATCTGAGAACACAATCTCTCCATTCGTTCCGATATCTATAAACAATACATTCTTCTGTTGCTTACGGAGTTCGCAGACATATGCCCCCGCAACAATATCCGCACCGATATAAGCAGATACCGATGGCAGACAATAAAGCCTCGCACCTTCTCCTGCCTGAATGCCGATCTCTGCTGCACGCAGATTCTTTGATTTTACGAATACAGGAGCATACGGTGCTCTTCCGATAGATCCGGCAGATACACCCAGCAGCATATGCATCATCGTACAGTTCGCCGCCACCGTAATCTCATAAATATCATGCTTCTCAATTCTGCCCTTTCCCGGCACCTCTGGTTTTCTGCAGACTTCGTCTAACATTTCATTAATGGAATCTATAATCACTTTCTGCAAATGTTCTTTTCCATCTTCCGGATGCTCGGTCTCATAACTGATCCTAGTCAGAACATCCAGACCAAACTCCTTCTGAGCATTGATTCTTGACGCGGTTCCCAGTTCTTTTCCTGTCATCATATCAATCAGTGAAGTTACTACCGTTGTCGTTCCGATATCAATTGCCACACCATAAAGATAATCTGTCTGATCACCGGGCTCAAGTGCCATAAGGCTTTTCTCTGACCAGATGACTGCCGTATAAGTCCCTTCTACTAATTCCAGATGCTGTAGCAACGAAAATGGAATCTCTACATTTCCCAACTGGCTCAGAAGCTGATCTTCCATGGATGTTTGGTCTTTCAGATTCGGTTTTCTGATATGGATCAATTGCTTTTTGAGCTCTGTATGCTTCTCAAATTCCGGAACGTAACCTTCCGAAAGAACTTCAGTCTTTTTCTCTTCCTTAAAGGTTTCCACTTCTAATTCTTCTTTCGGATAGACCATACAGGAAAGCCGGATTCCCCGCGCCAGTTCTTCTTCACTTAAAAAGCGCCTTTCTGTTTCTGTGACTTTACCTGCGTCACCACTTAATATTTTCACTTTACATTTTCCGCAGATTCCTTTTCCATTACACGGATTTTCTACGAATCTTCCTTCTTTTCTTAATTTTTCCAGAAGATTTTCTCTTTTCATATTTTTCATCGTCATTTCGTAATTTACTGTCTTTCAGACTTCAACTTTTTCTTCTGTTGCTTTCCGGATTCCCAATCTGATTGCCTGAATATTCGTAAGTGGTGATTTTGTTCCCAGACCACATGCCGGTGAAATAATCCCGGAACCATCTCTCCAACATTTGACTGCTAACTGTTCCACTTTCTCCGGCTTTCCAAATTCCAGTGTCCATGTGCTGACATTTCCCATCAGCACATGCTTTTTCAAATGCTTCTTCGCATCGCTCATCGCTACACAGGAATCAAAACTCAGCACATCCGAATGGATCATTTCCACCTGCGCATACACATTTCTCATCTGCCCGCAGATATGTACGATCACACCCATCTTTTCTGCCTGGAGATGGTCAATGATACGGTTAATGTAGTGCACCGCATATTCCTCAAATAATTTTGGTCCCAGAATCTCTCCTGTTCCGCTCGGATCCGAAATTGCTATAATATCCGCTCCTGCATCAATCTGCGCTCTCGCAAAACGGATGATCTCATCTGCTACCAGTTCCATATATTTATGGGCATCTTCTTTTTTCTTACGCAGCTCTTTATAAAATATCACCGGCTCCATTACCGAGCTTGCTGTACTGACCGGTCCTGTAATATTTCCAATGATCGGCACATCCAGATTTCTTGATTTCAAAATGCGGATTGCATCCAGTACAACCTTGGTTCTCCCGGAATTCATATCCATCGGCCTGATTTTCTCCCATTCTTTCACCGAATGCAAGGCATATTCTGTCACATGCGGTTCGTGCACCCTGTCTCCCATTGTGATTTTTGCACCCATGGACTCTGCCTCGATTGTCATGCAGAATGGAACACCTACATTTTCAAAACATCCATTTTCATAATTGGCCTGCGCAAGATCCGCCATCATCTCTGCATTCAGATGTGCTTCCGGCCATGTAATCCCAGATCTGTCCATCAAATCTGTCGTGATCATATTCATCATTCCGCCCGGACAGATGCATGGCGGCCGATCTGTCTTTTCATGATGTAACGCTTTTTTTAGTCTTTCTTTTTCATTCATTGATTACTTTTTTTCCTATCTGATATCTTCTATTCGGATGAATAACTTTACAACCTTAACGTGCTCACTTTCATAACATACTATGCAATATTCAGTAATTCTTTTGCAACTCTGACTGCTTCTACTGCATTAACAGAATAGCCATCCGCTCCGATATCATCTGCATATTTCTTCGATACCGGACTTCCCCCGACCATGACTTTCACATTATCCCGGATTCCTCTTTCTTTCAAAAGTTCGATGATATCTTCCATACCGCTCATTGTGGTCGTCATCAATGTGGAAATGCACACCAGTTGTGCCTTTAATGCTTCTGCCTGATTCACAAATTCTTCCGCCGGCACATCTCTTCCAAGATCATGCATCTCAAATCCTGCAGTTTCCATCATAATCTTAACCAAATTCTTTCCAATATCATGCGTATCCCCTTCTACCACTCCGATAACTGCAACCGGTTTTGCAGCCTGTTCCTCTTCGTCCGGCAGATACGGTCTTAATACCTCCAGTCCGGCATACATTGCATCGGAACACAGCAGAATATCTGTCACAAAATACTCTTCCTCTTCGAACAACTCACTGGCCTTATTCATACCATCTACCAGACCTTCCATGATTCCATCCAGTGCCGGATAACCTGCTTCAATATATTCTTCCGCTACATCAACAACCTCTTCATCCTCCATTTCCAGAACACATTCTGAAAGTTTATTCAATAATTCTTCCTTTGATGTCGTCATCTTCAACGTCCTCCCAATATTTTTCTTAGTCTTCTCATTATCTTTCATCCAATTCTACTTTCATTATAAATTTACACGTTTCATTTTGCAATAATAATTCATACCTAAAGCATCTTTATCTTATTACTATTGATTAGCTTCCATGAAATTGGGATTTAATTCAGGAAGGCTGTGGATACCCGAACCGGAATAAAGCTTGG
>OGYG01000838.1_pt1 | contig 26068 bp, 22 predicted proteins | sample 1576481 | NCBI WGS metagenome assembly OGYG01 (sample SAMEA3541497, study PRJEB24748) | human gut metagenome | biome: human gut; feature: human-associated habitat; material: faeces | place: China | collected 2012 | reverse complement strand
TCGGCGGTGATGCAGACTGAGCGGATGATGCGCACAGAGCCCAGTTTATTCGAGATATTCCCGACATTGATCACGGGCAGGAAATACCCGGCTTCCAACACTCGTTTCGCGGTTTCCGGACCCCGCATGACGATGAACAGACGATCCTGCGGATACGCTTCCTGCTGAAGCCGCTGAACTGCTTTTTCCACCGAGAGGATGGAGAGCTTAACTGTTGACGGACAGGCCATCCGCAGCGCCATTTTCTGGATGTCATCCTGCGCCGCCTGATCGTCGATGACCAGAATCCGCGTGGCGTTCAACAAGTTTGTCCAGATTGCGGCGACCTGCCCATGAATCATTCTTTCGTCAATTCTTGCGTTTACAATTTCCATTTTTTTCTCCTCCTGAGTATTTATTAAAACGCTTTTTAAATCTATTTTAATAATAGAGTGCATTTGATTTCTTGTCAATCGTATTTTAAAATAATTTTAAAAAGTATTTTAATTATAGTTAATCCTACGGTTTATCACCCTTTTTCCTGAAATTCATCCACCCAATGGAAGATCTAAAGATACTGAAAATCTTCGTCACTTTCCCTCGTAAAGAATCCATTCTCCCCTTGTTTTCCACGGTCTCCGTTAAAAGTCACGAGAACAGAACCATAATCTGTTAAGCAAACGAAAAACACCGAAGCCTTGCCTCGGTGTACTTTCTGATTTTTCTCTTGTGATTCCTGATTATTTTGTCTTAACCATCAGTTCCTGAAGGTTTTCCAGTTCCTGGCTGACCCGCTGTGCATTTTCCGCCGCCGGCTGAAACAGCGAATTGTAGCTGAAGATGGAGAATCCGGCCACCGCCGCATGATCGCGCAGTTCCAGAATCTGACGTTTCAGAATATCGTCGTGCTGCTGCCACTCGTATTTGCCATCTTTGGCGTAGTTGTCCACGGTGTTGATTTTATAGGCGGCCAGACCCACGATCAATTCGGTCGAGGTGCCTTGAGTGAGGTCTTCCCATTGTTTCAGGCATTGATCAAACGGCAGTGTGCCATGCTCGTAGCCGAAATAAATCTGCGGGAGAATGTAATCGAGATAGCCGTCATGGCGGACCCATTCACGGACATCGCCGTAAATGCTTTCCACGGAATATTCCAGATTGCCGGCCGGACTGATGCCGACCTGAATCGTTTCGTCAACCTGTTTCACTGCGGCGTACAGGCTGGCTACCATCTCGTTGATATTCTGCCGCCGCCAGTCGCCCAGCGACAGCTCCCCACCCGTTTGCCGGTAAGCTTGATAAGCAACCTGATCAAAGCTTTCACTCACGCCGTCGGGATAGAAATAATCATCCAAATGCAGGCCGTCGATCGGATAATTCTGCGCCAGCTCTTTCGCCACCGCGCAGATCAGCTCGCGGACTTCAGGATAGGCGGGATTGAGATACCAGCGGTCGCCTTCCGCAACAATCCGCGTGCCGCGCATCGTTGGATCGCTCAGCCACTGGCCGATTACCGAGCTGACAGGAATCTGACTTTCCTGATCCGTGCGGAACGAGCGCATCGGATTGATCCACGCCTCGATATGAAAGCCGGTTTCATGGGCCTGCTGAACAAACAGGCCGAACGGATCGTAAGCCACATTCTGCCCGATCTGGCCGGCGACGTATTGCGCCGTCGGATAGTATTGCGACGGATAATAGGCGTCAGTAAAAGCGGACGCGTGGACATAGACCGTATTGAAGTTCATCGCTTTCAGATTTTCCAGCATCGTTTTGACGCCTTGGATGTAATCGGCTTCGCTGCGGTTATCCAGAATCGATGACAATTCGATATAGGAAATCCAGGCTGCCCGGACTTCGCCCATGGCTCCGGTTTTTTTGCGCGGATGACAGCCGGCGAAGATCAGCAGGATCACGAAGACGGCGATCAGAATTCGTTTTATGTGCATAAGCTCGCTCTCCTTCACCCTTACTTTATGCGCGCCGCCGGCGGCTTATGAAATCAATCAGGCCGTTTTGCCGGTGATGAATTCGCTGTACGGCAGCGTTTCGATCCAGGCACAGAAAGCCCGCCATTCCGGCAGCCGGTGCGTGCGGCGCTGCAGATAGATGGTTTTGAGCTGACGGTAATTGGTCGTCATGCGGGCCGTAATGCGGAAACCGCAGGGATTGGAGTAAAGAATCTGCAAGTAGCGTTCTTTCAGCTCCGCCTGCAAAGTCTGCTTTTCCATCGGATCTTCCATTTCCTTCATCCGGGCCTGCAGGTCGTTGTAGGCCTGGACTTTTTCCTTCATGATCTGAACCATCCGCGGATCGACGTAATCGATGTACGCGCTGTCCAGATCAAATTTCGTAATCCGGTGCATCGTCGACTGGCTTGAAACGAAGTCGAGGAAATGGTAGCGCTCGGCTTCCACCCAGGCTTTGTTGGTCAGCGTCAGATCCATCTGCACGATAATGCCGTTCATAAAATTGTCATGGCCTTCGCCCTGCTTGCTGGTGGCGAGCTTGACGACGGTCGGGGTGACGTCCTCGCTGACCTTGCTCAGATCGGTCGCCATCGGATATTTGCTTCCGCGCACGCTTTCTTCTAAGCCGTAAACGTGAACGCGGGAAATCACTTCTTCATAGTTCATTGTTTATTGTTCCTTTCTGTGACGTTGTTCGAGAACCATCGCGAGCATCGCGACGTCAGCTGGCGATACGCCGGAGATGCGGGAGGCCTGGCCCAGGGTATGCGGCTGAATCGCCTTGAGTTTCTGGCGGCCTTCCAACGAAAGGTGCTGAACCTGATCATAATCCAGGTCTTCCGGCAGGACGACGTGGTCCATCGCCATCATTTTCTTCGCTTCCTTGCGTGCTTTATTGATATATCCTTCATATTTCAGCTCAATTTCCGCCTGCGCGGCCGCGGCGGGATCGAAATCAAAGTCCAGCGCCGGTTTCAGCATCGCCACGGTGATATGCGGACGGCGGACGAGTTCCTCCGCGCTTACCCCGTCGGTCAAAGCAGCATAGCCGACCGCTTCTAAAGCGTCCTGGATCGGACTTTTCGGCGTCAGACGGCAGGTTTTCAGCTGTTCCTTGAGTTGTTCAACCTGAGCACGGCGGTGTTGATAATCCTGCCAGCGCTGCTCGCTGATGCTGCCCAGCTCATAGCCGTAGCGCATCAGACGCTGATCGGCATTGTCGTGCCGCAGCAGCAGCCGGAATTCCGCCCGGGAGGTCAACAGCCGGTAGGGTTCCTGCGTGCCCTTGGTGACCAGATCGTCGATCATCACACCGATGTAAGCTTCATCCCGGCGCAGAACTAGCGGCGGTTGATTGCGCAGCTTGAGCACGGCGTTGATCCCGGCCATTAACCCCTGCGCGGCAGCTTCCTCATATCCAGAGGTGCCGTTGATCTGACCGGCTGTAAACAGATTTTCCACCACCAGCGTTTCCAGCGAGGGTTTCAGCTGAAGCGGGTCGATCGCGTCATATTCGATCGCGTAGGCATATTTGCGAATCACGGCGTGTTCCAGCCCCGGCAGCGAATGCACCATCAACTCCTGCAGATCCCGCGGCAGCGAGGTGGAAAAGCCCTGGACATAGGTGGTATCCAACGCTTCTGATTCCGGTTCCAAAAAGATCTGATGGCGCGGCTTATCGGAAAACCGCACAAGCTTATCCTCAATCGAAGGACAGTAGCGCGGGCCGACGCCTTTGACCACGCCGGAATACATGCTCGACTTTTTCAGATTGGCCAGAATCAGCTCATGGGTCTGAGGCGTCGTATAGGTCAGATAACAGAGCTTCTGATCCTCCGGCTTGCATATCGTCTGCGTCGTCGTGGAAAAGGTGACGAACTGATCGGTGCCGGGCTGCGGTGTCGTTTTGGAGAAATCAATCGATTCCGTCAGCACCCGCGGCGGCGTCCCGGTCTTTAACCGGAAGGTTTTTAAGCCGGCCTGACGCAGCGATTCGGAGAGCTTGTTCGTGGTAGGTTCTCCATCGGGACCGCTGGGCGTGACTTCACTGCTGATCATAACGGAGGAACTCATATAGGTGCCGGTCGTCAGAATGACCGCTCGGGCTTCCAGGATCTGGCCATCCTCCATCGTGATGCCGGTAATTTTCCCGTTTTCAACGAGAATCCCGGTGCAGATCCCCAGGATCAGCCGCAGGTGTTCCTGACGCTGAATTTCTTCCTGCATCCGCCGGGCATAGGCGAGCTTATCGGACTGCACCCGCAGCGATTGTACGCCCGGGCCTTTCGTGGTATTCAACATTTTAAATTGCAAAGCTGTCTGATCGGCAGTGATGCCCATCTGACCGCCCAGCGCGTCGATTTCCCGAACGACGATCCCTTTAGCCGGGCCGCCGACCGAAGGATTGCACGGCATCTTGCCAATGTTTTCCAGACTTAACGAAATCAGCGCCGTTTCGCATCCCAGGCGGGCCGCAATCAGCGCCGCTTCAATTCCGGCATGACCGCCGCCGACAACGATGACATCCAGCATATTTGATCAAATCCTTTCTTCTCCCTGATTTAAAGCGTCGATGGCTCGCGTGACCTCGGCAGGCAGCGGTTCTTCACCGACGATCTCAAAATGCAGCGGAATGTGATATTCGCTCCACCGGGAAAACTCCAGCTTCATCAGCGCGCAATGACCGATCAAATACTGCAGCTTCCGGTAGAAGTCTTTTGAAGTATAGACGAATGGGATCAGGATTTCAATCCTTTCCCCCGTATAACAGACCAATTCGGTCTTGCTACCCTTGATCAGCTCTGTAATCTTTTTCTCCTCAGCCTTCTGGTCGATGGTTTGGCGGGCTAACCGCCGCAGCCGCTTTTTCTCGCTTTCCGTGTAAAAAGAGTCGCCGGCCTTTTCAATGATCTGTGACAGCTGGTGCTTGATCTGTTCCTCTTCCAGATCAAAATTCTGGCTGAGAGTTTCGCTCATCGCCGCCATCCACATATCGACGCCGGTTTCTTTGGCTTTGTTCAGCACCTTGGACGTCGCCTGCGGGTCTTCCTTATCGAGATAGATATAGCTTTCCACTTTATTGGAGATGGCGACGCCGATCTCGCTTAAATAAATCGGAGCTTGAAAAAACACAACGTCAGTGAGATACAGGCAGTTCATCAGCTTCGGCATTTTCTTATTTTTAGAAACCTTGACGATCGCGTCGTACAGTTCATCCTCGCTGGCATATCCGTTTTCCGTGCCGTAGACGTTCCACATCTGACGAAAACTGAGCGTATGGGCTTTCTGAAACCGACCGTAGCCCACAATCCCCTTCTCGCGGTGCCGCCCGCGCTCGCTACCTTTCGCCAGAAAAAACAACAGGTCGCCCGGCTTGAAATCCGTAAATTTCTTGGAATTGCTGGGACGCCAGAAATTCATCGTCCGGTTTCCGTTCAGGCGATGAAATTCGATCATATTCCGGTCTGTAATGTATGCGATGGATGCCATGAAAACTCACCTCTATGCCTTTTATTTTACCATTTTCCACGTGCTGTGAAAAGGAAACAAAGTTGAACAAGTCCGGAAGTTGCAGGAATTTTTCAACAGAGTCATTACAGTGAACAACAGAGAAAGAAAACAGAACAGGCGTCCCTGATTAATCAGAGGCGCCTGTTCATTATCATTTCGGCTGGACTTGCCTTTTCTTTTCACTTTAGCCGAAGAATCTTGTAAATAAATTTTACGGTTATTCATCAAACAACGGATTAGCCATTCGTACTTCTTTCATTTTCAGAAGTTCTTCTTCCGCTTTATGCCGATAAATTTCTGCCATTTTTTCCTGATGATTTTCATGATACGCCTGGGATAACAACAGCAGCAACATCCTTCTTTCTTTTTCTTCAACCTGCGGCAACGCTCGTTTTAAATCATCAATCACTGAAGGATCAAATCTGAAATTAAGTTTTCGCATTAATTCACTGGTTTGATAGGCTGATTTCAACGCCGGATTCCCAGTTTTCTTATAAATTGATAACAGTTCATTCTGCAGCTTCAAATACTCAGACTCATGATTTTCTTTAAGAACTAAGTTCAGATACAACGTGTAATAAAAAGCCTGCTGCGATAAAGACAATTCCTGTCTTCGTATTGATTCCAACATTTTTCGACACGCTTGATCCTCTTTTCGTCGACTATAGAGCGATGCTCTTGCCAGATTAACGACATTCGGTTCCATTAAAATCCTCGCTGACTTTGAAAAAACCAAACGTTGATATTCTGTTTCGTTTCGACTCTGAATCGCTTTAATTAGTCGTTGGGTATACTTCTTTCGCAAATAGATCAAAATAGCGCGGTTAAGCAAAACGCCGCAGCCGGCAATTCCCAGAATTACAATGAAATTCATAAACAGTTCTCCTTCTAAGAATTTATTTTTCCCTCAGATTTCTTCTTTCTTCAACTTTAAAGTTATTCTTATATGTCTCATTCCTTATCCCGTTTATTTGTATATAACAATGTAAACTTATCGTATCGAGAATAGGTATCGACATATTCAAAAATCAAACCGTTTTTCAAACATGAAACATGTGCTATTTTGACAACAGGTTCAGTTTCCGGAATTGCCAGTAGTTTTGCAATCGTCGGTGATGGTAAGATCACTGACAATTCTGATTCTCCATCGCCCATGACTAATTTCAATTCATTTTCTACATAAGCATAGAAAGATTTTTCGAGGTTGGAAATCGGCAGCGTTGGGATTTCTTTTACCAGAATATAGCTGTATTGTAAAGCGAAGGGAATCTGATTTCCGCAGCGAAGACGTTCAAAATAATGAACATAATCCCGCGGCTTTGCCCCCAGTCTTTTAGCTAATTTCGGGTCCTTAAATTCTTCGATTTTTTTTATCGTGTAAAATAACAGTTTAGTTGTAACTTTGTATCCCATTCCAGCATATTCCTCACTGAACGATGACATAAATATCCGCTGTTTACTTTGCTTGCTGAGTTTGGGAGTGCGAATATAACATCCGCTGCCCTGTATTTTTTCCACGATACCACAATCAACAAGCTCATTGAGCGCTCTGTTCACCGTTGTCCGACTAACATCAAACTGACGACAAAGTTCTTCCTGGGTTGGAAGCAATGAATCTACGGCAAACTGGGAATTGCGGATACCGTCATAAATATAGTTTTCAATCTGCTTATATTTATACTTTTCATCCTTAGTCATCTCAGCCACCCCAGCTTCACTTTTTAAATACGTTTAATAATTCTTACCTTTACTTTATTCTTCCACACTTACTCTTGAAACACAATAATTATAAAAATTATTACAATTTCTTTAATTAAGCGTTTTTAACTTATTTTTCAAGCAGTTTAAATCATCGATTTACCATGGACATAGGTTTGGATTACTTGATAGGTTTCATCATAAATTGTCAGATCTGCAATATATCCTTCTCGGATCAAGCCTTTCTGATCATCAATCCTCAATAGTTTTGCGGGATTAATCGTTGCTGCATTGATCGCTGTGACCAGCGGTAATCCTCCAAGTTGCTGCATATTTTTTATATTTTCAATCATCGGTTTCAGGCTTCCTGCGATCTTACCATTCATTAAGCGGGCTACGCCATCCTCGCAAATTCGTGTTGCACCCCCTTCAGCGGAATAGATTCCAGCTTTTAAGCCTTTTAAACTTGTGGAATCTGTGACTGTAATCAGCTTGTCTTTTCCTTTCATCCGACCGACCAGGCTCATCACTGATGGATGGACGTGAACACCATCGGCCATGACTTCACAAAAAACCTCATCATTCAATAACCCTGCCATCGGTAGATGGGGCTCGCGGCTGAGCAGAGGACCCATACAATTAAAGCAATGGATTACGTTGCGCGCCCCTTCGGTAATCGCCTGCATAGCTTCCTCATAAGAACAATTTGAGAAACCCAGACACACCTGAATCCCCTGTGCTATACAATATTTTAATACTTCATGATCTTTATCATTTTCCGGAGCTAGACTAATTGTACGAATCGTATTCCGGGAGCATTCAATGTATTCCTTAACGTGCTCTACGGTCGGTGCCTGAAGCAAAAACTTATTATAAGTTCCGCAGTAGTTATGATCCATGAATGGAGCTTGAAGGAAACTTCCATAAATTTCTGCTCCGCAATTTTTTTCTTCCATGACATCCGCTACTACTTCCAGTGATTTTTTTATCATTTCTTCGGTTGTAACGTTAATCCCGGGAAGAAAGGTTGTAACGCCTTCCCGGGGATAATACGCGGCCCATTTTCTAAGAAACTCAGGATTCGCATCCGCCGCACCGCTGCCTTGATATCCGTGCGTATGAATATCAATCAGTCCTGGAATAATTGATAAATTTCCATAATCAAGTGCGCCTGCAGCTTTTCCCAGAATGATCGATTTGATTCTTCCTTGTTCCACCTCCAAAGTAGCTGGAATAAACGTCTCGTCAATCCATACCTTATCACTTGTAATTAACATTCGTTTTTTCTCCTCTATAACAATTTCATCAGATCTGTTTTTTCTTCAGTCGGCACCATTTGTGCCGTTAGTTTAATTCCTTTGGCTGCCAAGGTATGAAAAACTTCTTCATCCTGCGGCGTAACGCAGATCGTTTTTCGGATCTGGCGAGAACCACGGGTGCTGTTGATGTTGCCGACCGTTACTTCTTCCAGAGGAAAGCCGAACTGAACAAGCTCCAAAAGGGTTTCTGGTTGTTTGACGATCACAAAAATGCGATCTTCCGGATATTTTGATTTAATATTTTCTGAAGCGGTTTCCGTATTAAGAATACTGAGTTTCAGGCCGCCTGGACATGCCATTTTTAGCATTCTTTTCATCATTTCATTTTTCACAACCATATTGTCGATGACCATAATTCGTGTTGCCTTTAAAACGCCGGTCCACATGGCAGCAACCTGTCCGTGGATAAGTCTTGAATCAATTCTGACATTGACTATTTCCATACTCTTACCTCACAATCCAACCTCATTGCCTTTCCGTGGTGATTTGGTGCTCATCGCATCCCCAAAGACAGTAAAGCGATCTTCATAAGGATTTCCACCCTGTTCTCTGCCCAGCGCGGCAATAAGTTGGAAGGGGATGATATTAATGAATACCGATAATTCTTCCTTTACTGGGTACGGAAGACTGAGGACATGTTCTCCCTCACATTTCCGTGTCGTAATCAAATACGTTTTAGGGGTCAGGGCAAAAAGTTTCTGATACAACTGATATGCACGTGAGCTTGCGGATCCAGGCGCATCGATAATCATTACTGTACGGTCTGGCGTTGTTTCATAACAAGGTCCATGGAGATATTCTTCCATTTCATAAGCAGTGGCTGCACGAGCAAGCGTTTCCTCTATTTTTAAAGCCCCTTCCATTGCAACTCCCAGATTGGACCCATATCCAGTGATCTGAATGCGATTCATCTCCGTAAAAAGTCCAGCTGTATTGGCTTTATACCAGCTTTCAGCTTGATGAATTACCTTTTTCATGCATTCTGTCATACTCAGCATTTCTTTTAAAATGGAATCCGCTTCTTGTGATCGAAGACGATTCGTTTTTCGTGCGGCTTCCACCGCAAAAAGCATCAAGAAGAGAACAGCCGTGGTATAACCTTTTGTGACATAACCGATTTTTTCGATGCCAACACCCCAATTACAAATTTGAGTGCAATTGCATTTCATTTCGCTTTCTACATTTCCGGTAAGGCCTATTAGCGAATAGCCGTGATCTATAATTTTCCGCATGGCGGCATTCGTATTGGTACTTCTTCCACTCTGGCCGAGACCTATATAAAAGGTCTCGGCGTCAAACATAGTTTCATAATTCAGCGTTGAAAAGGATGTAAGAACTTCTACTTTCAACTTTAGCGTCTTTTCCATAAAATATCGTGCGGTTACAGCCGCATTATAGGAAGATCCGGAAGCCACGATTTGAATCCGTTTGTACGTTTGTTTACAAAATTCATCAGTAATGATCTGTGTTAGTTCTGCAGCCTGCATAATATTTTGCTGACATTGATCAGGTGTTTCCATAATGTAGTTTCTCATTGATTCTTGCATACACTTATTTCCTTTCATACAGACTTCCGATGCCTTATGCCATTTATCACTTTCGACACTTTATTTTTTACTTAAACGGTTAAAATGCCGAAGAAGGAAAACAGGATACATATCAGAATTGCGATATAGATCAAACGGGCTGATTTCATCCCGTATTTATCCAGAAATTTATAGCACAGGAAAGCCACAATAGCGGATCCGGCCTTCGGCATGATTGCATCAAAGAGCTGAGTCTGTACGTCAAAGGTGAATTGACCGAAATTAATTGTTCCAAACTTAATATTAACCATTGTTGCAATCATTGCACCGATGACAGTTAATCCCAGGATGCTTCCGCACTTTGTCAATTCAGACAGACTGTCATTCAAACTGGTTGTCAGTTTTAAGCCTTCACGATAGCCTAAACGGCACAGCCATGGACGAAGAACAAAAGGCGCGAAGAACATCCAGACTTCCCATAACAAAATACCAATGTAATTTCCCTGTAAACCCGTGGTAACAGCAATCGAACCGAAGATAACATCAATAACGCTGGAAAACAGGGTATCGCCAATACCGGAAAATGGCCCCATTAAGGATGTTTTTATCGCCTGAGCCATTTCCAATCCATCTTCTCCAAATTCATCCTGAACCGCTAAATCCATTCCGAAAATGATTGCCGCCAGATTCGTTTCACAGTTAAAGAACTGAGATTCGACTTCATAAGCATGCAGACGAGCTGATTCGTTATCTTTATAAAGCTTATCCAGAGCAGGAGCCATCGTAATTAAATAGCCGGCAGCTTCCATCTTTTCATAATTCCAAATCGTTGCCAGGAATAATGACCACCGCCATGTAATCCGATAAAGTTCCTGATCCGAGAATTTCTTATTCACGATTGTGTTTTTTTGCATTTCAACTTCATTCGTCATAGTTGTCACCCTCCTCATTAAAACCGATTTCCGGCTGGAGCTTTTTATTGTTTTTATCCAGACTGTAAACAAACAGCGCAATAGCTAAACCGATAGCAGCAACCGCAATTGTCGAAGCGTTGAAGCAGGCAGCAAGAATAAATCCAAGGATTAAATACTGGATATTTCCTTTCAGCGGCATATATTTCAGCAAGATTGTAAAACCGATGGCTGGAAAGACTCCACTGGCAATCGACAGTCCATTAAGAAGCCAGACCGGCATAATTTGGTTTAATTGTTCAACCAAGCTCGGCCCTATCAATAAGCAGATCAGAACAGGAATCATTCGGGTCAAAGACCAAGTCAGAAATCCACCGGCATTCCGAAGCATAATCTGATGAATATTCCCTGTTGGCACTACTGCGTCTACTTGATGCTGCCAAAAACTGTTGAGTACACGACCGACAACATCCAACTGAACCGTTAATGCAGCTACAGGGATTCCAATCAAAGCAATTGTTTCAGGAACATTCGCCAAATTTCCTCCACACAGCGCGACAACGATGATGGAAGCAACCTGATAGTTTGGAATTGAAGCGCCGCCGAAGTAATTCAAACCTAAAGCATAGGATTGCAGCGTTGCGCCAACAATCAGGCCTAATGTCGGATTGCCCATGATTACGCCAGCGACGATTCCTGTTGTAATTGTGTTGCAGACAGTCAGATGAGCTGACATGAAATCGATCATGATCAAGCCTGATAAAAGAGTCAGCAGTATAATTTGTATCGTGGTCATTAATAATCCCTCCCTTTTCTTATAACCAGCAATGTTGTAGCAAACGGCTTAATTTATTTATCTTTCCTCCTTTCAATCCAGCCTTTTTCTACTTTCAGCATAAGGGGAGAGAATACAGAATTACAGAACTATCTATTATTTGTATCTAATTTGTCTTCAAGGTAATCTTTACCAATTTGATGTAATTTGCTAAAAACTTGATTTATTTTCAAGCTTAAATTATAAAAAAAGATGAGGCTGTTTTTCACAACTTCATCTCGTTTGTAATGAATTTTATCCTAGGCTTGCGTTATTTCTGACCGCAGTTTTTGAAATTTAGAAAATGCCGTAGGAAATGCCCTTTTCATTGATGCCCATGTGGAGCGCCGCCGGATCCTTCGGCAAGCCTGGCATCGTCATGATGTTTCCCGTCAGGACAACGACGAAGCCCGCGCCTGCGGAAATCCGCAGTTCCTGAACATGAATATCAAAACCTGTCGGCCGGCCGACAATCTTCGCGTCGTCTGTCAGTGAATTCGGAGTTTTCGCCATGCATACCGGCAGCTTATCCCAACCAGCCTGCTTGAATTCTTCCAGCTGAGCTTTTGCCCGGTCGCTGAAGATGACCGAACGTCCGCCGTAAATCTTCCGAACGATCGTTTCGATCTTTTCTTCCAAAGACAGATCGAGATCATACAACGGTTCAAATTTGGAGTCTTCTTCACACATTCTGACGACTTCCTGCGCCAGATCCACGGCTCCCGCTCCGCCGCTGGCCCAGGCATCGGATAAGACGACGCGATGACCGTTCTCTTTGCACCATTGCAGAATCGCGTTGACTTCTGCCTGCGTATCCGCGCTGAACTTGTTGATCGCGACGATATACGGCACCCGGTATTGCTTAATGGATTCGATATGCTTTTCCAGGTTTTTGATGCCTTCTAGAATGGCTGGAACATTTTCTTCTTTCAGCTGATCCGCCGGAACACCGCCGTGCAGCTTCAGCGCTCTGGCCGTTGCAACAATGACGACCGCATTCGGTTTCAGCTCGCCGTAGCGGCATTTGATATCAAAGAATTTTTCTGCGCCCAAATCCGCACCGAAGCCGGCTTCTGTAACGACATAATCTGAAAGCTTCAGCGCCATCCGGGTGGCGATCAGACTGTTGCATCCATGCGCGATGTTCGCAAACGGCCCGCCGTGAATGAACACCGGCGTTTTTTCCAGCGTTTGGACAAGATTCGGTTTTAAGGCTTCCTTCATGACCAGCGTGACTGCGCCTTCAACCTGAAGATCGCCGACCGTGACCGGCTGATCATCATAGGTATAAGCGACAACTGCCTGGCTGACGCGCTTTTCAAAGTCCTGAAGATCTTTGGACAGGCACATGATCGCCATGATTTCTGTCGCAACCGTAATGATGAATCCGTCTTTGCGTTCCACACCGTTGGTTTTCTTATCCTGGGCGATTGTAATGCTGCGCAGCGTCCGGTCATTCATATCCAGACAGCGCTTCCAGACGACCTTTGTCGGATCGATGTTCAGTTCGTTACCCTGATAAATGTGATTGTCCAGCACAGCGCTGATCAGGTTATTGGCCGCTGTAATCGCGTGCATATCACCGGTAAAATGCAGATTGATTTCTTCCATCGGCACCACCTGGGCATATCCGCCGCCGGTCGCACCGCCTTTTAAGCCAAAAACCGGCCCCAGAGAAGGCTCGCGCAGACAGCCGATAACCATTTTATTGATCTGAGCCAGACCGTCGACCAATCCGATCGTGGTCGTCGATTTGCCTTCGCCGGCTTTCGTCGGATTGATCGCCGTCACCAGAATCAGCTTGCCATTGCGGTTATCCGCGATTTTATCCATAATTTTTAAATCGATCTTCGCTTTGTTTTTGCCATACACTTCGAGGTAATCAGGATCAATTTTGGCCTTTCTCGCAATTTTCTCGATATTGTCCATCGTGTTTTCCTGTGCGATTTGTAAATCTGTTTTCATCTTAACCCCTTCTCTCTTATTTAAGGCTTTTACGCCCTTCAAACGCTTTAATGAGCGTCAGTTCATCAGCATAGTCCAGATGGCCGCCCATCGGCAGACCATGGGCGATCCGTGTAACGAGCACGCCCTTTCCGGAAAGCAGCTTATCTAGGTACAGCGCGGTGGTTTCACCTTCAATGGTCGCGTTGGTGGCGATGATCACTTCTTCCGTTTCCGGTGTAATCCGGTCCAGCAGCGCGTCGATATTCAGATCTTCCGGCATGATCCCCTTCGATGTTGAAATCAAACCGTTCAGCACATGGTAAACGCCGGCGTATTCCTGCATTTTTTCCATGGCGATCACATCCTTCGGCGACTGCACAACACAGATCATCCGGGAATTGCGATCCTCGTTCTGGCAGATCGGACATTCGTCCTGATCGCTGATATTGCCGCAGATCTGGCAGCGTTTAATGTCGTTCTTGCAGCTGATTAACGCCTGTGCAAACAAATCAATCTGTTCCTGCGGCGCATCGAGCATCGTAAAGGCGTAGCGTTCGGCCGTTTTGGCGCCCACGCCCGGCAGCAGCTGAAAGCATTCGATCAGTCGTTCAAATGACTTCGGATACATGCAATCAGAAAGCTCCCGGCATCTTCACGCCCTGCGTAATCTTATTCATACGTTCTTCTTTATCTTTTACCGCGGCGGCTAAAGCGGCGTTCACCGCAATCATCATGGTATCCTGAAGCATTTCTCTGGAATCCGCGGTCAACAGATCTTCGCTGATCACAATACTGGTTACTTCCATCTTTCCCGTCAGCGTGACTTTCACAGCGTCGCCGCCGGCGGTTGCCGTATATTCTGTGGCTTCGATCTCTTTTTCGACCTTGCCGATCTGATTCTGCATCTGTTGCGCCTGTTTTAATAAATGTTGAATGTTCATTTGTTATTCCTCCTCGATGATTTCGACATTCTCGGTCCCGAACAAATCGTACAGTTTCTCAACTACGCCTTGTTCCGGCTCGGTTTTCTCTGCATTGCCTGCTTCCTCGCAAATTTCAACCGGCGCTACATGTGCGGGTTCCGGCAGAGTTCCGCTGCGTGAGCGGGCGAGGAAATCGTTCGTTTCTATTTTAAACTGTTCCTGCGTAATCGCAAAGAGTTGTTTTCTGATTTCTAAATTTTCATAACAAAAGCGGTTGATCTGCGGCTTCATGCCCGGATCGTTGATCTGGTTGGCCAACGCCTGATAGGATACGCAGATCAGGATGTAATTTTCTCCGCACGCCACAATGCGTCCGTTCCGCAGAAGATTGGCAATCCGCGCGCAGTTGAGATCACGGTCGCGGCATTTCTGATCGATCAGCTTCCACTGATTTTCATCCTTCATCCGCATTTCTTTATTTGCGCCCGCTAAGAGCTGCATCACGAATTCATAATCCAACGGTTGAATTTCGAACTCTGGATGGACTTCGACCGGTTTTTCCTGGATTACGCGTCCGGTTTCTTCCGGCGGTGCCGGAAGCGGCGGCATCATTTCTAATGGCAGCGTATCTTCTGTCAAATCGGCTTCCTCCGGCATCAGCGTTGATTCGCTCTGCACTTCCGGCCGAGGCTTTCCCGTTGAGGCCTGAGGCGAAGCTGTAATTGACGGAGCTGCCGCCGGCTGGGAATAAACAGGCGGAATCACCGCAGCGGTGCGCTGGGATTGATCCAATTCCGCCATCATTTTCAATACCGCAACCTCAAAATAGGAAGCGGCGCTGCTGGCAGTGCGATATTTTTCCAAGGTTTCCATCAAAATATCGATCAGCGCTAATAAATCGCGCGAGCTTTTTCCACTGATGATCGCATTGGCTTCTGTTTCATTAATTTTATTTAATAACGTAACATCCTGAGTATAAATGAAAATGACGCACTCTTTCAGGATTTCGATCAGATCGGAAGTCAAACGTTTAATATCGACGCCTTTTTCGTTCAGCACGCGGATTTTCTCCAACAAAGACTGAGCCTGATGCTGGAAGATCCACTGAAGCATCTCGATCTTCTCACTCACGGTCGTGATCCCGTAAATTTCATTCACATGTGCGGCAGTGATGTGATTCTGCGCATACGCAATGCATTGATCCATGATGCTCAAGGCATCGCGCATTCCGCCGTCAGCCAGCTGAGCGACTAATCGCAGCGCTTCATCCTCACATTCGATGTGTTCTTGTTCCAGAACGCAGCGAACGCGTGTGATGATCTCATTTTGACCGACTTTTGAGAAATCATAGCGCTGACAGCGCGAAATGATGGTCGGCAGGACTTTCTGCGGTTCTGTCGTTGCCAGAATGAAGATAACGTGGGACGGGGGTTCTTCCAATGTTTTTAACAGAGCGTTAAAGGCGCCGGAAGACATCATGTGAACTTCGTCGATGATATAGACTTTATAGCGCCCTTCCAGCGGCGCGTATTTTACTTTTTCAATCAGTTCACGGACTTCGTCAACGCCATTGTTGGAAGCGGCGTCAATTTCCACGATATCGGGATGATTGCCCTGTTGAATTGCCAAACAGCTGCGGCACTGATTGCAAGGCGCATTCTGTTGATCTTCGCAGTTCACCGCTTTCGCCAACAGCTTGGCGATCGTTGTTTTTCCGGTTCCGCGAGGGCCGCAGAATAAATACGCGTGGGCTATTTTATTTTGTTTTACCGCGTTTTTCAGCGTAGTGACAATGTGCTGCTGACCTACGACTTCTTCAAAGGAGGATGGTCGGTAGGTCCGATATAACGCTTTATAACTCATGCCTGATTCCTCCTTCGCTGACTTACTTATTATAACAAAAATGAGCCATCATTAAAATGAAAACCCATTTTTTTACGATATTCGTTTCTGTTATTTTTTGGCGTCCTGACAGGCTTGTCCCGGATTGGAAGACGCTGTGGATTTTTGTTCTTTCTGTGCGTTTTTCTTCATTCTTTTTTGTTTGAAAAAGGTTTTAAGAAGCATGGCGCAGTCCTCGCTCAGCACTCCGCCCAGCACTTCGGGATAATGATTAAAACCCGGGATATCATAAAGGTTAAAACACGTTCCGACGCTTCCACCCTTCGGATCCGCGGCGCCGTATACCACCTTTGCGATCCGCGATTGAAGAATTGCCCCGGCGCACATTGGGCAGGGTTCCAGCGTAACGTAAAGAACACAGTCTTCCAGACGCCAGGATCCGGTTTTCCGGCAGGCTTTCTCAATCGCGACGATTTCCGCATGAGCCAGGGATGATTGCTTCTTTTCCCTCAGATTATGACCCCGGGCAAGGATCTTTCCATCATGGACAAGAACTGCTCCGATAGGGACTTCGTCCAAAGCTTCTGCTTTCTTTGCTTCTTTGATCGCCTGACGCATGAAGTATTCATCATTTTTACTTTTACTGTTTTCCGCCATGTTCTGAACCTCGATTCAAGAAAATAAAAAGGGTACACACAAACAGGGATTCTTATGGCTGCTACCTTCCGGTCCTGACCAGGTTCAAATATGTTTGTTGTACCGTTTATTATTATACTCAATCCTTGCTTAAACCGCAAGTGACTGCCTGGCTTTTTTGACATAAACTCTTTATAAGCCTTAATGAGGAAATTTTGAATGTTTCACGTGAAACATTCCAGATGAATTCAAAGAAAATATTCAGTTGTTTAATCAAACTCACATCATCTATTCATTATTTATGATTGTTCTTATTGATCTTTGTCATTTACAACTCGGATGACTTTCCCCACCCCGACTGCGTTTCTTCCTTCCATGATTTGAAACATCTGACCTTCCCTCACCTGATCATAGTGACTGTTCTGAAAAGTAAATTTAATTTTCGCTGTCGACCAGGTATCAAATTCTGATATAAAACAATCCGTAAAGGTAATACCCCAGTATTCATCCGGATTCTGCCCTTCGAACAGGGCATCAGGCCGGTATCCTACGACAGGCAGATGCTTGCGCTTTTTGGAATAAAAGAACACTTCGGATAGGAGGACTTTGTTATCTTCCATAAAAACACCTTTCCTTTGATATAAACTAACAAGTTCGCATTCTTTGTATTAAACTTTGTTTAAACAACAGTTACAGAAGACTATTGATAAAGACGTAGTCTTTAAGTGTCTTCAGTTATACTTTAAGCTTAGAAATCGATTTTAATTGTCTCATACACTTCTCTTGATGGATTGCCATCACAAAACTGGATTTTCTCATCATTGAGATCATAAATCACAGACCAGACTGTATCTCCGCCGCGTTTGCGGTCATATTGACATAGAAACCCTTGTTTTCCCATTAATACGTCTTTCAAGTATTCCATACTCAGCATATTTTGATGTTGAAAGGCTTTCTGACACGTTTTCAATCGCAGTCCTGATTCCATATCATCAATATTCCCTGGATTATAGGGTCTCATGGCATCGCTGACAAACTGATTTACTGAATATAAGATGGAATGAGATTGAATGATCTCGATATGCTGAGCGCAGCATTCAACAACCGCTTTGTTTCCTGTGCTGTCGGCCATCGTTAAGACCTGAGATGAGCCAATCTTCATCTTTTTGAGCATAGCAATTGCTTCATCCACGCTTGCACAGTGCTCTAATAAGATCCTGACGATCATTCCAGCATTTAAGCCACAATGTTTTTGTGCGCTGTAAATAAAAGTCAGTCCGACTGCGAAGCCTTTTTCATTCATTCCGTCTTCCATTTCAACAAAAGCCGTTGTATTTCCTGTAAAAGCATAGCCTGATGTCGGTTTAATGACACAATGACTATACATTGGCTGCATCGCTGTCAAAAAATCACTGTTTCTTCCTAATAAGAGATGGCCGCGATGATCTAAACCTGTAATACAGGTACAGAAATTCATTGCGGTATAAACATACATACTTAATAAGAACTGAGTCAATGCCTCCGCATCGCATCCATTTCCTTGCGCCACTCCTTCAATTTCTTCCAGAATTGCCGGATAATCAGATTTATACAAGGATTTTACGGATTCAGTGTACTCTTTTCGTTCTTTCGTTCCGGAAGGCAACGTCGAGGACAGATTAACACCCTGTTCTGCAAAATATTTTCCATATTGAAAACCAATCTCTCGCGGAGTTCCGACTAAATTTAAATTGTTCATCTTCTATTCTCTCCTGATTTCAGGAGCTGGCGCCAACTCCATAATTAGGATAACTGAATAAAAATTACTTGTCTATGCTTAAATTTTATTCTTAATTTTCTTTTACTTTTACGAAGATTCACTTATCTTATTCTGATGTTTCACGTGAAACATTCAAACTGACTGTTTTTAATGACATTCCTCGATTATGGACGTTTCCATTGCATGAGAAACTCGATTTCGCCTGTTTCCTCATCAATAAGCTGTTCACGAATAACAAAGCCTTCCTTAAGATAAAATTTCAAGGCTCTCTGATTCTTTTGATATACGTTCAGCGTTAATACTTCATTTCTTGTCTTTGCCCATTCGATCAAAGAATGTCCAATCCCTCTTGATTGAAAGTTGCTATTCACAAATAAACCTTCGATCTTGGTTTCATTCATTCCAATGAAACCGACGATATTACCCTCAATCTCCGCAATTTGAATAAGACTATGGGGAAGCATTTTCCTCACTTCTTCTTTATTTTTCTCCCAATAATCGGCTTCAATAAACGAATGAGCCTGTCGATTGCTTTCCAACCAGATCTGAACAACAGGATCAAGATCGTCTGTTTTCATCTTTCTTAACATTTTTACCTCCATTACTGCGCTTTGCGCAGTCACAAATATTGCATGACAGCAAGCTAGATTGCTTTACTTTCACACTTTTCTCCTTATCAATGAAAAAGGGGATTGATTTCCCCCTTCATCACTATTTTTTCTCGATTTTTGTCTTTCCGCCCATATACATTCTTAACGGTTCAGGAATATTCACCGTTCCGTCAGCGTTTAAATTGTTTTCCAGGAAAGCGATCAGCATTCTAGGCGGCGCAACCACTGTGTTATTCAAAGTATGCGCGAAGTACTTGCCTTCTTTGCCCTGAACACGAATGCCTAAACGACGAGCCTGCGCATCGCCCAGATTGGAACAGCTTCCAACTTCGAAATACTTCTTCTGACGCGGAGACCAGGCTTCGACGTCGCAGCTCTTTACTTTCAGATCCGCCAGGTCGCCCGAGCAGCATTCCAGCGTTCTGACAGGGATATCCAGGGAACGGAAGAAATCGACCGAGTTCTTCCACAGCTGATCATACCAGTATTTAGAATCTTCCGGCTTGCAGACAACGATCATTTCCTGCTTTTCAAACTGATGAATCCGATAAACACCGCGTTCTTCAATGCCGTGCGCCCCTACTTCTTTACGGAAGCACGGGGAATAAGATGTCAGCGTCTGCGGAAGCTGTTCTTCATCAATAATCGTATCAATGAACTTGCCAATCATGGAATGTTCACTGGTACCGATCAAATACAGGTCTTCCCCTTCGATTTTATACATCATGTTTTCCATTTCCGCAAAGCTCATGACGCCGGTGACCACGTCGCTGCGAATCATAAACGGCGGGATGTAATAGGTAAAGCCACGATCGATCATGAAATCCCGCGCATAGGACAGAATTGCGGAATGCAGACGGGCAATATCGCCTTTTAAATAGTAGAAACCATTTCCGCTTGTTTTCCGGGCGCTGTCCAGATCAATTCCATCAAACGATTCCATGATATCCGTATGATAAGGAATCTCATAATCAGGAACAACTGGCTCGCCGAATTTCTCAATTTCAACGTTTTCACTATCATCTTTACCAATCGGTACTGTTTCATCAATGATATTCGGCAGCACAAGCATAATCTTTTTGATCTCCGCTGCTAATTCTTCTTCCTTCACTTCCAGATCAGCCAGTTGTTTCGCAATATTAGCGACTTCTTTCTTCGCTTCTTCCGCTTTATCCTTTAATCCCTGCTTCATGAAGCCGCCGATCTGCTTACTGATAGCATTCCGCTGTCCCCGCAGACTGTCGCCGTCGGTTTTTGCTTTTCGGAATTGCCGATCTAATTCAACAACCTTATCGACTAATTCCAATTTCTGATTCTGAAACTTCTTTTTAATGTTTTCTTTGACTACTTCTGGATTTGTACGCAACAAATTGATGTCCAGCATAACTATTTCCTCCTTTTAACATAAAAAAGGCCCGCCCAGTCAGGGACGATGCCTCGTGTTGCCACCCTAATTACTGATGTTTCACGTGAAACATCAGTCGCTTGAATCGTTAACGGCGATAACCGGAAAGGTTTACTTTCACTCCGAGGTGGATTTCAGTACAGATTCACAACAACTCACACCAACCGCTGTTTCTCTTGAGAAAATCTTATACTTACTTGTCCTCATCTACGTTTTAACATCTTCATTTTAATCAAGCCTTATTTTTTTGTCAATGGATAAAACAAAACCGATGCATTTCTAGTCCCTTTCCCTTCAGTTTGGCTTAAAACAAAGAGAATAAACCTTAAGTGAAGCTAGTTTATTCAAAATCTAAGTTCATTACTCTAATACCTTACGAACCGGCCGGATATATTTCCAGGTTTGCTCCGGATTGAAGTAAAAATAAAGAATCCGCCCTGGCGTCGTTGTATCATAACAATATCCCGTTTCACTGAAATCAAATTCAGCCATTGCTTTTTCAACCTGTTCCTCAATACTCCGGTTTTCCTGTTCATAATTAAACGGTCCATGTTCAAATACGAGATATTCCCCTTCAGGAATCTCTGTTAAAATCATCTGCGGAGGAACTTCCCCATGATAATCTGCAGGAAGCCGCACGCCGTAACATTCAGTTCGAGGAAATCCCCAATCACACAGCCGACCTTTTGGATCATTCATATAAGCCATGACCTGTCCGCTGCCACTGTTTGTTTCACTGCCGCCGTCATCATCCAGTTTTCCTTTAATGCTGTCCAGTAAACCGCAGATTGTTGCCTGATCCTGTCCTGAAATCAAATTTTGTTTCTGCCAAAAATCCCAATATCCATTACTTTCATAATTTTTGATATACAGGAACTTATGAGCTGGAATTGTAACAAAGTAAATCTTCAAGTCTTCTGTTGTTTTCATCATACCAATTTCTCCTAATCCTAAAAAGTAGCGGTCAAACGGATTGATTTTAGTGCGCAAAACGACAGGTTTCGGTTGTTTCCGATAGTCGCTGGGCGTTATGCCGTAGGTATGTTTGAATGAACGGGTGAATGCTTCATGAGAAGAAAAGCCATAATTCAAAGCAATTTCAAGCATGCTTTTCTCACTATCGCGCACTTCTTTTAAAGCAAACGCCAGTTTCCGATACCGCAAATAATCCCGGAACGACATTCCCGATATAGCTTTGAATTTACGCGTCATATAAAATTCAGAATATCCTGATCGTTTCGACAAATTAGCCAGGGTTAAATCTTCATTACTCTGTTTCTTGATTTCCTCGTCGATTTCATCGACGACCTGCTGAATTTGTCTTTGCCATTCAAACATCACGTTCTTTCTCCTTCCGCTGCTTTAACTGTATTATAGAAAATCAGAAAGCTTTCCGCTTGATCTGAATTGCCTTCTTTACCTACTAAAGTTCTTTTTCCTGCTTTGTTTTTCTCATCTTCTCAACCATTAAACAACTTGAATTATTTTCTATTTATCTATTGTTTCTTATTTCTTTTTACGATTCCTCGTTCAATTCTTCTTTTTCCAATAATATGTATGATAAATAAACTGAAAAAAAAGCTATATCTACTAAGTAATATAGCTTTTTCTCTTATCTGTTAGCTTTGTTTCTAACGTTATCTACTCAGCATTTTCCTCAGTCTGAGCATCTTTTTCCTGAATTTTGGCTGTTTCCTGATCGGTTGTCTGATTCAGCTCGCCGTTTTCATTGTCGCCTTCTGTTTCCTCATCGTCTTCCGATTTATATACAATTGCTACCGTAGAAACGGTCTGATTGTCTTCCACAGAAATCAACTTCACGCCCTGCGTATTCCGGCTGTAAACCGAAACCTTCTCCAGACTGATTCGGATGACAATGCCCTCGTTGGTCATAATCAGGCAGTCTTCATCGCCGTTGACCGCACGTAAGAAGACTAACGGCCCATTCTTATCCGTAACCTGAACCGTCTTTACTCCCTTACCGCCGCGGTTGGTCATCCGGTAGTCCTCCAGCTTGGATTTCTTACCATAACCCTTTTCCGTAACAGACAGGATGTACTGACCTTCAAAGTCAGTCGTCATGCCGATCACCCGGCTGCCGTTGACATTGAAGCCCTTCACGCCGGTCGCGGTCCGGCCCATCGGACGAACGTCGGTTTCATTGAAACGAATCGCCTGACCATTGGCCGCCGCAATCAGAATCTGACTGCTGCCAGTCGTCGGTTTCGCGCTGATCAGTTCGTCACCCTCGCGCAGATTGATCGCAATCTTACCCGACTGACGGATATTCTCAAATTCTTCTATCGGCACACGTTTGACGATACCCTGAGCCGTAACGAAGAACAAGAACTTCGCCGGAGAATTTTCGCGTTCCACCGGCACCATCGCCAGCACCTTTTCATCCTTGTCCAGATTCAACAGGTTGACGATTGGAATGCCCTTGGAAGTCCGGGAAGCCAGCGGGACCTGATAGCCCTTGATCCGGTAAACCTTACCCTGGTTCGTGAACATCAACAGGTAATCATGCGTCATCATCGTCAGGAACTGATCGACAATATCATCTTCATGCATGCTCATGCCCTTGATGCCTTTGCCGCCGCGGTTCTGCAGCCGGTAAGTATCGACAGGAATCCGCTTGACATAGCCGTTGACCGTCATTGTGATCACGACGTCTTCCTGCGGAATCAAATCTTCATCCTGCATATCAATTTCCGCGTCGATGATTTCGGAACGGCGCTTGTCGTTGTACTTTTCTTTAATCTCCGTCAATTCTGAACGGATGATTTCCAGGACGCGGCTGTGATTGTTCAGAATATCCTTCAAATCGGTAATCTGCGCCATCAAGCTGTCATACTCTTCTTCAATTTTCTGCCGTTCCAAACCGGTCAGACGTCGGAACTGCATATCCAGAATTGCTTTCGCCTGAATTTCGCTCAAACCGAAGTTTTCCATCAAACCGTTCATCGCAATGGAAGTATCCTTGGAACTGCGGATCAGGCTGATGATCGCGTCAATGTGATCCAGCGCAATCTTCAAGCCTTCCAAGATATGCGCACGATCCTCCGCTTTCTTCAATTCAAAGCGTGTCCGGCGCACCGTAACGTCGATTTGATGATCGAGATAGCATTTTAAGACATCCTTCAAGCCCAGCTGCTGCGGAGCGTTGTCCACCAAGACGATCATATTCACGCCAAACGACGTCTGCAGCGAGGTCATGCGGTACAGCTGATTTAAGATGACGTCGCTCTGTACGTCCTTTCGCAGCTCAATGACGATTCGGATGCCTTCCATATTGGATTCATCACGCAGATCGGTGATCCCTTCGATGATTTTCTCACGGACCAGGCTGGCGATCTTCTCGACCAGCGCCGCTTTGTTGACGACATACGGAATTTCTGTAACGATGATCTGTTTTTTGCCGTTGGGCATATCTTCGACCTTGACCTTGGAACGGATCATGATCGATCCGCGGCCGGTTTCATACGCCTGTTTAATGCCGGCACGGCCTAAAATATAACCGCCCGTCGGAAAATCCGGTCCGCTGATGTAATCTTCCATCAGTTCCATGACCGTGATATCCGGATTATCCATCACCGCGAAAACCGCGTCGATCGTTTCACCAAGGTTATGCGGCGGAATGTTGGTCGCCATGCCGACGGCGATCCCGGTTGTACCGTTGACTAATAAGTTCGGGAACCGGCAAGGCAGAACCACAGGTTCGTGTTCCTCACCATCGTAGTTATCCATCCAATCGACAGTATCTTTGTTGATATCGCGCAGCAGCTCCATCGAAATTTTGGACATGCGCGCTTCGGTATATCGCATGGCCGCCGCGCCGTCGCCGTCGACCGAACCGAAGTTGCCGTGGCCGTCGACTAACGGGTAACGGTAGCTGAAATCCTGGGCCATCCGAACCATCGTTTCATAGACCGCGGTATCGCCGTGCGGGTGATATTTACCGATGACTTCACCGACGATACGCGCCGATTTCTTATGCGGCTTATCCGCGACGATGCCTAAGTCGTTCATCGCGTACAAAATGCGGCGGTGAACCGGCTTCATCCCGTCCCGGACGTCCGGCAGCGCCCGCGCCACGATAACGGACATGGAGTAATCCAGAAAGGATGTCCGCATTTCACTGGAAATATTGGTTGTTTTTATATTTCCGTGATTAAAATTGTTCTCATCCATCGACGATCCTCCTTAAATATCCAAATTCTTGACGAAATGCGCGTTTTCCTGAATGAAATTGCGGCGCGGTTCGACTTCGTCGCCCATCAGCATCGAGAACACGGCGTCCGCATCCATCGCGTCTTCAATCGTCACCTGAATCAGCGTTCTGACTTCCGGATCCATCGTCGTTTCCCACAGCTGTTCCGGATTCATTTCACCTAAACCTTTGTAGCGCTGGATGTTCAGCCGATCGCCCATTTCCCCTTTCGCCTTATTCAGCTCGTCGTCCGAATAGGCGTAGCGGACCTGTTGACCCTTCTGGATCTTATACAGCGGCGGCTGCGCGATGTAGACGAATCCGCCTTCGACCACCGGCCGTAAATAGCGGTATAAGAAGGTCAGCAGCAGCGTGCGGATATGCGCGCCGTCGACGTCGGCATCGGTCATGATGACGATTTTATGATAGCGCAGCTTCGTTACGTCGACTTCCTCGCCGACCCCCGCGCCAAAAGCGGTGATCATCGAACGGATTTCGTTGTTGTCAAAAATACGATGCAAACGAGCTTTCTCGACGTTTAAAATCTTACCCCGCAGCGGCAGAATTGCCTGAAACTTGGAATTTCTTCCCTGCTTCGCGCTTCCGCCGGCGGAGTCACCTTCCACCAGGTAAATTTCGCAGATCTCTGCGTTTTTACTGGAACAATCGGCGAGTTTCCCCGGCAGTGCGCTGATTTCCAACGCACTTTTCCGGCGCGTCAGTTCCCTGGCTTTTTTCGCCGCCAGCCGGGCTTTCGACGCCAGCTGCGCTTTTTCGATGATCAGCTTCGCGCTGTTTGGATTTTCCATTAAAAACCGTTCCAGCTGTTCGCCTAAGATGTTGGAAACGATCTTGCGCACCTCGGCGTTGCCCAGCTTGGTCTTCGTCTGTCCTTCATACTGCGGATCGGGGTGCTTTACCGAGATAATAGCCGTTAATCCCTCACGCACATCATCTCCAGCCAGTGTCTCGTCTTTTTTTATCATTCCCTGCTCTCTCGCATAGGCA
>OGYG01000805.1_pt1 | contig 26922 bp, 31 predicted proteins | sample 1576481 | NCBI WGS metagenome assembly OGYG01 (sample SAMEA3541497, study PRJEB24748) | human gut metagenome | biome: human gut; feature: human-associated habitat; material: faeces | place: China | collected 2012 | reverse complement strand
TTGTACTACCTTTACACCTTAACGAAGGCTAAGTTATCTCTCTTCATAAAAGTTTATTTAGGATAGAATCCTAAATAAACCATGCTAAAAAATAACGACCTTGACGAGTGAATAGACTCATTCATTTGCTTGTCAAGGTGGAAGATTTTTTAGCTTTCATTTAAAAAAAGTATTTTCAAAAACTACGAGCTTGATAAAGATCATAGAATGAAATGACATGGTCTTTGTCAAGCTGGAGAGTTTTTGATCTACTATTATAAAACAAAATAAAACCGGACATTTGTCCGGATTAAAACCTATTTCTTATTAAATATAAATTCTTATTCTTCTACATTTAAAATTAAAGTATTATCTTTGATGTTAAATGTTTTTATATCCATATTTAAAATTTCTTGTGGTAATGAATCCACGTATCCTTTAAAGATATTTTTCATCTTATTGTACGAAAATACTTCTACAACTGTACGTTCATTAACTATTTTAATAGTCATATCTACAACTCTATCCATCATATTTTCTCCTTTGTTTTATATTATTGAGGCTTTACCCTTTTCATTTTTTATTTAGATATATTAGATATATAAGATAACTTCATCTTTAGTAATTATCATTGAATTAGATTTTTTGAAATCTATTAAGTGGTGAATTACTGTGCCAATTGTTTGATGCCCCCACCATTGAGGAAATTGCTTTTTAAATTCATTAGCCATTTCTCTTATAGTGGCTGCTCCATTTCTTTTAAATCTTATTTCCATTATGCCTTTACTCCTTTATTCAATATTTGATTTTCCCTCGCCTCGTTTTCTAAAAGCACCATTGGATGACACTCAAACCATTCAACCATTTTATTTTTTAAATTATCCATTTTCTTTTACCTTCCTTAATTAAAATTTTCTTAATTTCATAGATGCAAGTTTTGTATTAATATCAACAAGGTCATAATATTCATTTTTTAATTCTTGCTTTATATTTTCTCCTCTATTGTTCTTAAATGATGTATTCCACTCTTTCAACACGTGGTTCATTTTTTCATTGATTAATTGTTTAGTAAAATTGAATTTGTTTGTTTCTAGTCTCATAATAATTAGCTCCTTTGTTTTATATTATTGAGGCTTCAACCCTCGCCTCACCTTCTAATAGAACGTGCCTGAGGAAAGTGTAAAGGTGGAGACTTGTACTACCTTTACACCTTAACGAAGGCTAAGTTATCTCTCTTCATAAAAGTTTATTTAGGATAGAATCCTAAATAAACCATGCTAAAAAATAACGACCTTGACGAGTGAATAGACTCATTCATTTGCTTGTCAAGGTGGAAGATTTTTTAGCTTTCATTTAAAAAAAGTATTTTCAAAAACTACGAGCTTGATAAAGATCATAGAATGAAATGACATGGTCTTTGTCAAGCTGGAGAGTTTTTGATCTAGTTGTATAAAACAAAATAAAACCGGACATTTGTCCGGATTAAAACCTATTTCCTATAAAATTTTCATTACTAATTCTAAATTCACTATCTAATGATAAACATATTTTTTTCTTTACATTATCTATATCAATATTTCTATATTCAACTTGACCCTCTTTGTTTTCTAAATAATTCCTTAACTCATTAATCGTATTACTGTCCTCATTCCATTCAACTAATTTTTTAAATGATAGCAAGCCAGTATAATTTCTTGCGATATCTACTAAATGGTACATCATTAAAATTCTAGCATTGAAACTTTCCCACAACAATGTTCCTCGACATACTCTAATTTCAACTGTATTTTTATTTGTTGTATTTACAACTTTATATCTATTATTGTTTGATGTTCCATTTTTATTTTTCTTTTTAACAACTGCTTTAATTGATTTTAAATCATCAGTTTCGGAAGTCTCAAAACTGCACCAACGATTTATACTTTGTATGCTTCTACCAGACAACTTCATAATTTCATCCTTATATGTCTCCATTATTAGACACATATTCTCAATTGTCTTGTTTACTCTTACACTATCAACTTTTTTTGCTTTTTCAAGTCCGATTGAGTCCTTATACTTATTGAAATCAATATCATTAAATCCCAAAGCACTTCTTGAAAAATGAATATGTAGACCACATTTTCCACCTTTTGTTGATACATATTTTGCTTCATTACACATTTCAAGTAATCTTTTAAACTTATCTTGATTTTCTAAATAGTACTTTAAAGACATTGGCTGCGAAATAATTTCAATTCCTTCCCCAATAGAACCATCTCTTTCATAAACGAATAAATCTCCAAAATACGATTCCAATTCATCAGCAAGTTTCTCTGGTGTCTTATTGTTATTCCAATACCAATAACCATTAACATCATAATCTTGTGTAATTTCTAATTCAAAGCCAAAACATATTGTTCTATCAATATAATCACTTTCTTCTTCAACCACCATTTTTCTCCAATTATTAAATCCATGATAACCTCTTAAAGCTCCCATAATATTTCTCCTTTGTTTTATATTATTAAGGCTTCAACCCTCGCCTCACCTTCTAATAGAACGTGCCTGAGGAAAGTGTAAAGGTGGAGACTTGTACTACCTTTACACCTTAACGAAGGCTAAGTTATCTCTCTTCATAAAAGTTTATTTAGGATAGAATCCTAAATAAACCATGCTAAAAAATAACGACCTTGACGAGTGAATAGACTCATTCATTTGCTTGTCAAGGTGGAAGATTTTTTAGCTTTCATTTAAAAAAAGTATTTTCAAAAACTACGAGCTTGATAAAGATCATAGAATGAAATGGCATGGTCTTTGTCAAGCTGGAGAGTTTTTGATCTAGTTTTATAAAACAAAAAAATCCGGACATTTGTCCGAATTATTTAAAAAGATATCCATTTTGTGTTTGGATAATTTACTCTTAACATTCTAATAATAGATTCTGGATTTTTATCTTCTATTCTTTCTTCTGGAGTATAAATACTATTTCCATTAAAAATGATACTCCCTTTTCCATAAAAAAACTCATTATCTTCATAAATTGAACAAATAATTTCTATAATGTCAGTACCATTTGTAAACCTTCTTTTCCAAATTGTTGAAAGTTGAGGCATCTCAGCAAATTGAATTTGTTTTATAAGCATTTCTGTTGAAATACTTTTTTTATCTAATTTAACTCTCCATTCTTTTATTTTTTTTCTTATCATCATATTTTCATTCTCCTCATTTTATATTATTTAAAGCTTCAACCCTCGCCTCACCTTCTAATAGAACGTGCCTGAGGAAAGTGTAAAGGTGGAGACTTGTACTACCTTTACACCTTAACGAAGGCTAAGTTATCTCTCTTCATAAAAGTTTATTTAGGATAGAATCCTAAATAAACCATGCTAAAAAATAACGACCTTGACGAGTGAATAGACTCATTCATTTGCTTGTCAAGGTGGAAGATTTTTTAGCTTTCATTTAAAAAAAGTATTTTCAAAAACTACGAGCTTGATAAAGATCATAGAATGAAATGACATGGTCTTTGTCAAGCTGGAGAATTTTTGATATAGTCTTATAAAATAAAAAACCCGGACATTTGTCCGGAATATTTAAATACAAAGAAAATTTCTTACTTTTTCCTTGATCAGTCTTTCATCTGTTAAAACTGTACATAATCTTTTTCTCATATCTAACCTTTGATTGTCTACAGTTCTTATATCACTTAGCTGCAATCTACTTTTAACTCTTTTATTATTCATTTTTACTTCAATATCAAATTCATAGGTAGAATTAATGTTATCATCTTTTATTGATGTACACGGTACAATAACTGACTTACATCCTACTGTTTTTAAAATATAACACCAATGTCCATCCATCAATTCTTTAGGAAAACCTCTTCCAATATTGAAATATGCTAACTTATGTTCCTTTGGCATTTTATGACAATTATAAAAAGTACCTTTTACATTACCATCATGTACTAAATTACAATAAAAATATTCTAATTGATTTGTTTGATGAACTAAAGAACACGTGTATTTTTCAACATCATATATACCTGTTTGACTAAGTTTATTTAATGATTTATATAATTGATTAATATTTTGACTTACTGACATTTTCTATTTCCTTTAAACTATAATAATTTTATGGTTAATATAGACTTTAAAGAATCTATACTAACCATTATCAATTTAACCATTAATTAAATTTATTCTTTCTAAATTATCAATAATATCATTAAATTCCTCAATCAAAGAAACATCAATATCTCCTTTATCTTCCATCATTTTAACTGTTTTCTTTAAGGCTTTTACATTTCGTTTGATAGCATTATTAATATCTTTATTTGTAATTTCTCTTTCAATTTGATTATTACTATTATCAGTGCTTGGCTGTTCTAAAAACTCTTTTTTTAGTCTATCTACATTTCGACCACTAATTCCAACTTTATTTCCAATCCATTCTCTTTTTTCTCCAGCAGGTCTTTGACCTTTTTCAACCATTCTTTTATAGATTTCTTCATATAGCTCAATTTCTTTAATCATAGTTTTTTTTGTTTTATGTCTTTGAATATTATCATGTAATAACATTTCTAATTCATCATCATTTTCATTTGGTTTATCAACAACGGTAACATTGAAATTACCGTCATGTTCCCCTTTTTCAACCAAACTAATGATAGCACGATAACGACTTTCTCCACCAATAAGAGTATATTTACAACCATCATTTTTACTTGTATCTTCGTATACTGTGGCATTTTCAAGTTGTCCATATTTCTTTATTGAATTTGCTAAAGAATCTATAACTTCATCTTCAAAATGATACATGTTCATTGGATTTGGTCTTACATCCTCTACATTAATTGTGATGTTTCTTTTCTTTCCTTGTGTCATACTTCCTAATAAGCTCATTTTATATTTCTCCTTTGTTTTATATTATTGAGGCTTCAACCCTCGCCTCACCTTCTAATAGAACGTGCCTGAGGAAAGTGTAAAGGTGGAGACTTGTACTACCTTTACACCTTAACGAAGGCTAAGTTATCTCTCTTCATAAAAGTTTATTTAGGATAGAATCCTAAATAAACCATGCTAAAAAATAACGACCTTGACGAGTGAATAGACTCATTCATTTGCTTGTCAAGGTGGAAGATTTTTTAGCTTTCATTTAAAAAAAGTATTTTCAAAAACTACGAGCTTGATAAAGATCATAGAATGAAATGGCATGGTCTTTGTCAAGCTGGAGAGTTTTTGAGCTACTCTTATAAAACAATATACAAATTATTGAATGCTAAAGATTAACAAAGCAATAATTACTATCGAAATGGTCTACACATTCTTTTATAGTTATTTTTGGAGAAAATACTTCTCCTTTTTGTGTACAATAACCAAATTGACATTTTTTTACATCATCATGGTACAATACTAAGAATTCAGTTCCTTTTTTTATATCTTTAAATACTATATACACTTCTGTGTACGGATCATTTTTTACGGTATAGATTGAATCAAATATTTCAAATGATGACACATCATAGCCATCTTTCTCTATGAAATGCAAAATTATTAAAGTATCCATTATAGGAAAATTTTGTTTAAATACTGAATTAATAAAACGTTCAGGAATATTTTTATTTTCTATTTCATCTTTTAAATATGTATATGGCATTTCATTTATAAGTTTTCTTTGTCTACCACTATTGGTTGATCCTATAATTAAATTATCTTTTGTTTTTTTATTTTTAAAATTCATTTTCATCATCCTTTCTATAACCACATAGTTCAGCAAATTCATATTCATTAAGATCAAGTGCTTTTGCTATTTTTAACAGTGTGTCAATTCTTGGATTTTTTACTTTTTTATTTAACAAATCAGTTAATCCACCACTACTAATCCCTGTAATTTTGCAAAGCTTGTATCTTGTAATCTTTTTTTTATTAAGTAGTTCTTCAAAAAAATTTTTATTCATTATGTTGTTCCTTTCTTAACTTTTTGCGTAACTCACTATAATGAGCTATTTTAACTTCATTTTTATTTTCCTTCTTTCTTTATTTTTTAGTTAAATTTTTATATATGTCAACGAAGTAAATAGAGTGTCAAAAAGAATACGATATTACAAAATAATAATGTTAAGAGTCTTTTTATTAGAAAATTTGTCCATAATGGTTTTCTCTTGATCGTAACTATAGATACTAATGCAAAGATAAAATCAATAATTAGTAATAGTGTTATTTGTTGATTTTGATTCATTTTCGTTCTATTCTCCTTATTTATATGAATTGCAATGCGTTAATGATTACAGCTATTAATAACTAATAATTTAATATTAAACAATTAGCTATTATAAAATAGCTAATTTTTCTTCTTTTTTAATGTTGGTATTTTTAATAAGTTTTTCTAATTCTAAACATGCATTATATTGAGAGTTAGAAATAGAATTAATAATCAAAATATTTTCTTTATTTTCTCTCTCAATATATTTGTAATAATAAATCATAGTTAAATCTTCTTTAAGAGTGATATAGTTTTTTATTTTTCTTTTTTTTACTTTAAAGTCTTCTTCATTAAATATATATTTCTTTTCAATGATATTTTTACTTGTTTCATCTACATCACCAATTAACAATGTTAGATGCTTTTGATCATAGGACAACTCAACATTCTTTATATTATCTTTACCGCAGTATATTTGATTAAATAATATTAATAATATTTCATTATCATCAGTCAATATAGTGTATAAGTGTTTAAGAACACTTGTTTGACTTTTAGAAAAATGTAAACTTTTATATTCCATTTTTATCATCCTTTCTATATCCGCATAATTTAGCAAATTCATCATTTGTTAGATCAAGTGCTTTTGCTATTTTTACAACAGTTGTCATTTGTGGCTTTTTTGTTTTTTTATTAATTATTTGATTAAGCCTTCCATCACCAATACCACTAATTTTTGATAGCCTATAAATACTAATTTTTTTTTGAATTAAATAATTTTTTAAGAAATCTACATTCATAATCTCAACTCCTCTTCTTTTTTGTTTGACTACCTACGTTCTCGTAGTTATAATAAATTCATATCTTATGAAGGATGGGATTTTATGGACAACATTTTAAAAAACATTACTGTATTAAGAAATGATATGAAATCAAAACAATGGATAATCACAGCTTTTGACTTCACATATAATAATATAAGTTACATAGTTATCTTTGAGTGTTTAGATAAAAGTATTGAAAAAAATAAATATTACATCTCACAGTTAACATTTATAAATACTGAAAATAATAATAAGTTAGTTACACTAGCAAATAGTATACGTTTTTCTATAAGCATAGTAGAAATTAGACGATTCTTCCAAGTTAATTATGTTGAAAATCTAGGGAATTTTGAAGAACAATTTTATAAATATTTTTCAAATTTTATTCCAACAACATTTCATAGACCCACAGGTGAACAATTAGAGCATGTTATCAATGTTCTTAACAACAGAGACAATGATAACAATAGATATTGTTACGCTGTAAGAAGAAATGGTAAATCTAAAAATGAAAATCAAATGAAACGTACGATATATAATGACAATAAAACTAGATTGTTACGTCCAAATTTATATGATCATTTTAAAAATGATAAAACAATTAGTTTTTGTTATAAGCCTTTACCTAGTGACGAAAAAGACGATAACATTATTATTTTAAATTTTTCAAAGAATCAGAATAATTAATTATATTTAAGACATCTTTAACTTTAAATCTATCAGATTCTATTTTTTTCAAGTCATCACTAATTTTTTCTTTTGAATAATTATTATCTAATTCATTATGGATATCACCAAAATCATACACAAGTAATTCAACTTTTAATATTTTTTTATTGCAATTTATTGTCAATATTTCATTTCTTTGTTCTTCAAATTTCGGATTGTCATACTCTTTTAATGCTGATAATATTTCAAGTAGTGTAAATCCCTTTTCATTTTTTAATTTTAATATTTCATCATATAGTTTTTCTTTATCATTACTTGTAGCCAATGTTTCAACATTATATATAAAATCCTGTTTATCTTGTTTTATCATTTTCATCATCCTTTCTATATCCGCATAATTCAGCAAATTCATGATCATCCAAATCAAGTGCCTTTGCTATCTTTAAAACAGTTGAAATTCGTGGATCTTTTACCTTTTCATTTATTACTTTTTCTATTCTATTTTGTTCAATGTTCATATTTTTTGCAAGACGATATACTGTCCAATGTTTCCTTTCAATCATTTTTTTTAATAAAGTTATATTCATTCTCTTTCTTCTCCCATATAAGTTTTTTTCCACAATTTGAACAATAATTCATCCCTAATTGCACATCTTTTTTACATTTAGGACAAGTTCCTGTAATCCATTCTCCAAGTAAGGGATTCCCACCGTAATGAATATCATTTTCATCTTTAATTTCAAGTGGTATACATGATTGTTTATCAATCTGGTAATCGCATAATTCAGCAAATTCATGTTCATTAAGATCAAGTGCCTTTGCTATTTTTATTAACGTATCAATTCTTGGATTTTTTGTTTTACCATTAATAATACGATTAAGCATTCCATCATCAAGACCGGTTAACTTACTCAATTTATAAATACTAATATTTTTGTTTTCCATAATTTTTTTTAAATAATTACTATTCATTTAAAGCTTCCTTTTTAATTACATTGCTAATTTCTTAAAAAGATCTTATTACTAAATAGAAAATACCTATTGAAGATAAAAATATATAAATAAGAGGTAAATATTTTTTTAATGGTTCTTCTATCACTGGTTCTAAAATCATATATAATAAATAACCAATAAATATTATTGGAACAGGGCTCATAAAACATGATAAAGTATCATTAACATAAAAATCACTGTTATGATTCATTGCGTATATATTTATTACATAAAAAAGAATAATTGATAAGATTAATAATTTAAGTGTTTTTTTGTTTTTCATGACGTTCCTCCTTTATTTAATATTGTTTGATTTTTTGAAGTTACTTACTTCATTTTCAATTTTCTTTAGAAGATTCTTTGCTCTTTCTAAATATTTTTCATTAGCATAGGATTTTTTTATATAAACATAAGGTCTTACTATATAAAATAGAATTGCAAGTTTACATATTATTCAATTCCTTTCTTATTCATAAAGTTGTATTTGCTACCCATTGCGATACCTAATTCATAGCCCTCGTTACTATTTCTTTTAAAATGAGATGTATTAGTTATAACGTTTTTTTCTACATATTCTTTAACAACAGGGTGTAGATCAATAATTGAAACCTCAAACTTTTCCTCTTCTTTTAATTCTATGAATCCTTTATCTAATTGTGTTTTAATTCCTGAAGCAAAACCTTTACACCAATTACGTTTAAATATTCTAAAATCCACTTCACCTATATAACATTCTTTTAAATCTAATAAAGTATCTTCCATATAATCAAGTATTGGTAATGCAATTTCTTTGCACAGGATAATATCATCCTTAAAGCCTATAATTCCTAAATTAGCTTTTGAATTTAATTTTCCTATATAAGAAGCTTGAGTTTGACAATATTTTGCTATATGATTTAACGTCCAAACTAAATAAGCTGTATATTTCTTTTCAAAATAATATTTTTCGACATTTTTAGATGAATCATCTTTTTCAATAATATCTTTTCTATCAAGTTTATATTTAAACATCAGCTTTTCTGCACGATACGCTGCTAACTGGATTTCTTGATCAGAAGCTGATGGATCTTCAGCAATAGCTAACAATTTTTTTATTTTTCTAACAACGTCATTCAATTCCATAGTATCACCTCAATATTCCAATAATTTTATTTTCTAATATTACTATTTAACAAAACGATAATTTGTCCTTTTTTCCTCATTAATAATAATCTTTATACCTTTTTTATATGCTGATACAACACGAATAACATCATAAATAAATAATATCATTGAAGAAACTGTTTCTACTAATATTGTTATCATAACTATTCTGTTCAATAAGTCTAGGCTCATTAATTTACCTTTTAAAAATATATTCAAATATGTTAGTAATACACTTAATGTAAAAATATAAAACATTTCTCTCACTATTCTTGTTTCAGTAAAAATATTCTTTACTAGATGAAACATTTCTATAAATAAAATATTCATAATAACAACAGGTATTATATCAACAGCATGGGGCTTAAAGACTTCATTAAATATCTTATCATTACTTGCACTTAAATAAGCCAAGCCATACCATGCTATAGAACAAACATAAATACCTATGGCTATTTTAAAATTTTTACATAGGTCTTTTGAAAGATTTATTAAATTAGGTGCAATAAATCTATACATTGATACTTCTTTATCAAAAGTACTAAAGTTTGAATTTGCATCTTCTTTTACAGGCTGTTCTATCGACCACATTTTCATTTGTGGTATTCCGTATTTATTTTCTACAATCCATTTTTTAAATTTCATTTTCTTCTCCTTATTCATAATCATAACCTTTTAAAATTCCGGACAAATGTCCGGAATCACTTTAATATTCATCACATTTGTATTCTAGATCTTTTATCTCTTCATTAATTTCTTGTACTAAATCAAATATATCTTTTGGTACTGTTGAATCATCACCATAATAATGATCAATTTCTTCTATTAACTCTTTTAATTTTCTTTTAATTGCTGATTTTTTAAAATCTTTATTGAGTACAATATCATCAAATTTATTACAATATTCTTCATACATATCTTTAGTAATTTCTTCTCTTGCATCTTCAAAAGTCGCTTCTTCATTAATTTTCTTTAACTCTTTCAACTTTCTATTTACATCTTGAATTTCTAAAGATGTATCAGCAATTACCATTACTTCCTGCATTGTATATCCAAGAGTTTCAATCAAGAAGTATCCAATTTGATTGAGTTCCTTTGCTTGTCTTTCATATGTTTTTACAGCTAGATCACGGTCATTAACCAGCTTTTTGTATTCTTTTTTCATTTCTAAATAATTTTCAGCAGCTTCAACTACAGTTTTGATTGCATCAATTTCTTCATCATTATCAGTATAATGAAATGATACTTTCATATCCTTTGATGTTCTATTTAGGGCTTCGATTGAATCCTTTAATTTAATAATTTCTTTTTCCATAATAATTAGTATCCTTTCTATTTTTTTAAGATGGAACTTGTTCCATCCTTTATCTGTCTTGCTCTACTAATGCTACAAATCCATTGTAAGAATAAACAATGTAACTTCCTTCTAGTTCAAGAGCCACATCATTTCCAATATCACAACTGTAAATATTGAATTTCCCATCAATAGTTACTTGCCAATCCATCATATGATCTACAGCATTAATATAAGGGTTGCCTTTTTTAAAAACAGCAAATTTCATAATTCCATCTCCGTAGCCATTACTTACACCAACAGAAAAATTATCATTTCCTATTTTTAGTTTTGATGTTTCAGAACAAGTAATATTTTTGATTTCAGCCTTGTTCATTACATAATTGTATATTTCGCTATACCCTTCATAAACCATACTTTGTTTTTTCAATAATTCTCCATATGCTTGTGAACTCATAATATCTATATCTTTTGTACTAAAATATAAGTTTTCAAAATCTTCTGTATTTTTGGCTCTATTTAAACATTCTAAATACCATTGATTATTTGATTTAGCACTACCCCCTATAGTGTTTTGCATACATGTTTTAGTGAAACTATCAATCTTTAAATCTTTTTCTTCCATAATATTTCTCCTTTATTTTATATTATTAAGGCTTCAACCCTCGCCTCACCTTCTAATAGAACGTGCCTGAGGAAAGTGTAAAGGTGGAGACTTGTACTACCTTTACACCTTAACGAAGGCTAAGTTATCTCTCTTCATAAAAGTTTGTTTAGGATGGAATCCTAAATAAACCATGCTAAAAAATAACGACCTTGACAAGCGAATAGGCTCGTTCATTTGCTTGTCAAGGTGGAAGATTTTTTAGCTTTCATTTAAAAAAGTATCCTCAAAAACTACGAGCTTGATAAAAATCATAGAATGAAATGGCATGGTCTTTGTCAAGCTGGAGAGTTTTTGATTTAACCTTAAAAATTTTCTTCCTGACTTTCTAAAATTTAACAAGTAAGTAATATGCAATTATTACATAAAATGGATAACATATTATTATACCTATTATTTTCTTTATTTTTCTTTGATAGACTAACTCATCCATTGCTTTTATAACAATGATTAAAAACAACAGAACTACTGCAAACAAGTAAACATAATTAGTGATCATTTCCATCACCCCTCTCTTTAATTTTTTAAATGTTATTTGATAATAATTCATACTGAATTCTTGCTCTTTGTTCATCACTAAAAACAAATGCTTTTCCACTATCTTTTGAACCTAATACCCAAGTCGTTTCAAAACCATAATTGTTAAATATACCAGTTTCTTTCAACCAGAGATTCTTATTTGTCATTCTTGCCATTTCTTGAATTTGTTGATATACAACATTTTTAACAGCAGTAAAACTATGTAGATTTCCATATGTTTGCATAAGAGATATTTCAATAAGTCTTTCATAATCAATCCCACATGTAACCAATGATGGTAATGCATCATGATATGGATAAAATTCTTTATCAAACCAATCATTTATGATGCTCATTAATACATTTTCTAATTCATTAAGATTTTCTCTATATTTTGCAAAGCTTTGATATAGCGATAAATCTATAGTTTCATTACTGTATGGATTTTCAAAATTATCTGATCTTAATGCATTTTCTATTCTTCTAATCATACGATAATAGGACTTTCTTAAAAGGTAATTGTCACGATCAAATATCTTGTCAAACCCCATACGACTGATAGTGGTATCAAAATACTCTGATGGAACATTGTACATTTCTCTATTCAATGTATTGATCAACTGATTTTTAATTGTTATTTTTCTTTTTGAAAGTGCTGAAACTTTTTTTGGCGTTGTAATATAAGAGAAGAATCTTCTCTTGTTGTACGCTTTTAAAAGAGTTCTTTTTACATATTCAACACATTTCTTTAACATCTTCAAAAATCTGTTAAAAGATGTATATTTAAATATTTCTTTCTCTACTGGAGAACAGAAAAAATACTGATATATTTTATTTCCCTCTTTATCTAGTTTAGGATCATCTTTCTTATGTAATAGAATTGCATTAGGATCTTTCTTACTGCATCTCTTCTTTGTTTCATCATTCCAGTAATAATCGCTATTATATGTAATCAATTTCTTTTGTTTTCTCTTATATATTTTTCTTGTAAAACATAATATCTTTGCATAACTTCCATTTCCTTCAGATACAAATTTATAGCAATACAAGTAATATTTAGTAGAATAGCAATAATCTAATGCTTTCATGTAATGTTCAACAAATTTCTTTTTATTATCTAAATCAATATCTAATGGTAACATTATTGTTAATTCATGAGCATATATATTCTTATATACCTTTGTATTAAGATTCTTGTTGTAATCTCGTTTAATCGTATCTTTAAAATCACAAAGTTCTTCAGCAAGACTTTCATAATTTTCCAGATTGCTATAGACATTTTCATCATGCAGCCATTCCTTAACTTCCTCTTTGGACTGTAGCTTTTCATAGGCTACATACTCGCCAAACGTGATCATCAGCATCCCCCTCTATAAATACACATTAAAGCTTCGCTTTAATGTTTTTTTTTATTATTGAGCTATCTTTTATTGGTAGAACTTTCCTCTTAAACTCAATAATTTTGTTTATTTTATTTTCACTTAATCGTGTTCTCCTCATCATATCAATGAAAGTAATATCATCAAGATTATTGATGTCCATACAATAGGCTATGATAATTACAGCTTGCTGAATTTTCCTTTTTTGATAATTACTAAACTCTTCATTCTTGTTAGAATAAAAATCAATTAGATCCAGTTTGCTTAAAGGTTGACAAAATTCAGTTATTACCTTGTCTAAATATTTATTTTGATTTTTAATTATTATGTTTACGGTCTTTTTTATTACATATCCAATCTTATTGCTTTGAGAATAGTATCTTTCAAGATCATATATAGAATAATCAATATCATTATCAAGAACTGCAATTTGATGAATTGCATCTCGTAATAGCCTTTGTACTGTACGCTCGTTCATAGACATTATTTCGGATATATCCTCTATCGTTAAATCTTTGTCAAAGTAAACGTATCTAACAACCTCAGCAGTCTCCTTATTTAACTGTTCTAAAATAATTAAATATTTATCCACTATTATTTGATTTTCTTCTTCTTGCTTTATGGCTCTAAGTATTCTATCGTCATTAGAAACAGATTTATTTGTATTAACAATAATCAATGATGTAGAATAGCTTTTTAATCGATTCCATACACTTGTATTACCATAAGTTAAAACATGATTACATGCATTTAAATTCCGTTTTACTTGCTTAATAGCGATTTCTTCCCTTTCCATTAAATATCTCCTCTATAAGCAAAAAATGTCACCTAATTAGGTGACATTTTCTCCTATAAAAGTAGATAATTAAGTCAAAATATTATCATACTACTTGTCATAAATCTTGATGCAGTTCCCATCTCCAGCACCATTATCAAAATCAACAGTCGTTGATTTTTTTTATACTCACATTATTATAACAAACATCAAATATAAACCTTTTCTTCCCATTTCATCATGACATCTTTACCATGATGGGCTAAGCCTATATAAATCACTTTTCCTTTTAAATCATAGTCATATTTTCTATCTTTGATTTGTTGGATGGCTTCATTTGATAATTTATCCAATGCTTTTTCAAAATCTTTTTTATCTTCTTTGAAATACTTAAATTCAATAATAAACGATGTTTTCTTTTCATCATGAGCCTGGATAATGAGATCACATCTTCCTTTACCTTCTTCTCGATTATAAATAACTTTATAGTTATCTGATAGACATAAACACATTCCTAACATCATCATATGATAACTGTTTTCATTATTTAAATCATGATAGCTTGGAATCATTAATACATTTTGATAATTTTTTAAAAAATCATTTTTGTTTTCAGCAATCAAATTGTCAACAATGCGATCATATTATCCATTGTTCATTCCTAGTTGATGTTCCGTTAATCTTATAAATTATCTTCTTACCTCATAATTTGGTATCGCAATTCTAAACTTTTCTTTTTTTGGATCAATTGCTTTTACTACTGTTAAATATCCAGCACTTACAAACATCCTCTATAAGTTAGGTGTATTTGCCACTTCATAAAAGCTTGTTTGAAGGACAACTCTTGTTTCTAGATAGTTATTCTTTATAAGTTTTTCATATTGTTTTTTAAAGTCGTAGTCTGCTTTTTATATAGCTTGTTTAAGCATTGTATTAGCACTCGTATTGACCCAATAAGGAACAAGTACTTTTCTTCTTGCATAATTTAAAATAGACCATGGATTATAGATTTCTTTATCTCCCATTTTATAGCCATCATACATTTCTTTGACTTCATCATTTAATTCTAAATCATAATATTCAAGTAATTCTTTGGTTTCTTCTATACTGAATCCAAAATATTCACTATAATCATTATCAATTACTGTATACACATCTAAATTATTTAAATCACTGAAAATATTTTCTTTAGCCACTCTTTGGATTCCTGTAAGCATCGCATATTTTAAGCTGGTTGATGTTTTAAGAGAATTATGAAGCAATCCTGCAGGTCCTCCTCCTACTTCACCATAGAACCCTCCTGTATGTGCTTCTACAAATGGTGTATCATATTCATCTATAAATACCATAACTTCTTTTCCATAATAATCTTCCATTCTTTCCATCAAGAATGAAATTGCATCATCTATTCCCTTAAGATTATTCTTATTATTATCAGCTAATACTTCATAAGTCTTTCATAATTTGTTTTCTTAAATCCCTTAAGATTTTCAAATACAAAATCATATTTATCCCATTGATTTTGTATTTGTGTTCTTATCGTCGAAACAACTGTTTCTTTATCTCTTTTGGCATCCGCAAAAGAGATAAAGATTGTTGGATATTGATTGATTTCAGCTGCATAAGGTGTTTCCATGATTTTTGTACCTTTAAAGATTTCTTTAGAGTCTTTGGTAATATCAAAGAATTCCGCCATCATTGACATATTAATGGTTTTTCCAAATCTTCTAGGACGAGTAATCAATGTTACATCTGTTACTCTACCTAAGAACTCTTTGATCATCAAGGTCTTATCTACAAAATTATAATCTCCTTCTACAAGTCTTGAAAAACTTTTCGTTCCTATTGGTATTTTCTTCATTTCTATCACCCTTTCTTTACATATTATAAACTATTTTAGAGATGTTTACTGATGAATATAAATTCAATTTTTAATTTGATCTATATTGAATATTTCATAGTTATGATTTTTAGCTTATCTAAATCTAATGGAAAATGGTAGTTGATCAAATATATAGGAAAACTAGAGTAGAAAAATCACGATAACAATAAAAATAAAGGAGGAAAATCACGATAACAATAAAAATAAAGGAGGAAAATCAAGACTGATCATCAGTCTAATTTTCCTCCTAAAAACATTAGATATTTTAGAGGGGATATTGATTTCACATCAATATCCCCTTAATAATTTAAAGTAATTTTTCTAAAACACGCGATTATTTAGAGCGCTATATAATCAATGTTATCTATTATTACTCAACGATCACTTTTAGCAACTAAAATAACTATTTCCCATTTAAGACATCTTTAATTGCTTGTAGATTTTCTTTAACACTATCATCATTTGGAATCATATAATAAAGTTTGCTATCAGGCATGTAAGCTCCACCTGTCTGCATAACTCCTGTTCCGGTAAATTGTTTTTGTTTAAATGTCCATGAAGCATTATCATTTATTTGCATTTTTATTAAATCTGTAATATCACTCGATGCCATATTTGTTTCAAAACATCCTGATATAGCTTTTAAAACACTACTATAATTAGTAATAACTGCAGGTGACATCATCTTATTAAGCATAGCCATTAAAACATCTTGTTGATGTTTTACACGTACATTATCTCCATCAGCAAATGAATGTCTTTCCCTTGAATATGCTAAAGCTTCTTCACCATTCATTTGTTGAAGACCTAATTTATAGGTATAACCACCCGCACTAAAATCTCGATCAACATTAACAGTAATGCCACCCAATGCATCAACCATTGTGACCAATGATGTAAAGTTAACTCTTGCATAGTAGTTAATATCTGTTCCTAAAAACTGAGCCATTGTTTTAACCGTATTTTCAGGTCCAGCAATACCTGAATGCGTTAACTTATCCTTTTTTTTCATATTCGCAAGAGTTACGTAGTAATCTCTTGGAATAGATGTTAATAAGATCTTCTTTGTATTTGGATTAACAGTAACGATCATATTAACATCTGATCTAGATACTGTTGTAATACTTCCATATGTATCAATACCACTGATATAAATAATAAATGGTGTATTTGTTACAGAAACTCTTGTTGAAAAGTCTTTGACTTTTGTTTCTATATCACTTGTCCATATTTCTTTAACTTCATTTTGAAAATCTGGATGATTTTCTTCAAACATACCATTATATGCTGTATTAATTAATATAGCATTAACGGTATTATTATAAAGATCATCCCCTAGTTTTGAATATGTCATAGCAACATCAAAATTCAAGCTTGATTCTTTCTTTTTAGCTTCAGCAATAACTTGATTCATATCTTTTTCTTTATCATATTGTAAACAATATTCAATCGATTCATTTTGTAATTCAGATAAACTATTTATTTTACTACTTTTTAATACAACAATTGCATAATGTGCAGATTTCGTATTAGAATTCGTAATATCATCTAATGTTGAATAACCTTTATTGATCATTACTGATCCAAAGATCATTAAAACACTTAATAATAAACTTATTACTTTACCAACAATCTCTCTTGGTTTTGTTTTATGATGATGTTCTTTTTTATTAGGTTTCATTAATGCATAATTAATAAAACCTAATAAAACAAATATCATCCCAACCATAACAGCATATGTTGTTGGTAAAATATTAAGCTTAAAAATAAAAAATAGTAATACTACTGTTGTAATGACCTGTATTCCTAATATTACAGGCCAAGATATAATTTTCTTTATATTTTCCATAATTCATTTCCCTTTTATTTCTATGATAGTATCATTATACACATAAATAATTAAAAATTAAACCTTTTTTCTACTCATATATTTTAATTCAGCTAAACAAATAGGCTATTCGAAGTACCTGCTGACCATTGAAATTTTAATCAATAATCAATTACTATTTTTTTATTTGAGGGTACGTAATATTTTCCAACAATATTGCCTCTTGCTTCAATAATATTATTATATTTCCATAATCTTTCATCTTCTATTAATTGGAATTCAAATTGCTGTTTCTCTTCATTAAGAATTATTTCATTTACAATAAAATGACACTCATATATTTTTCTTTTATTTATAAAATAATAACCTTGACAATAGTTGTGATTTATTCTCACTCTTGAAATTTCTAATAAGAGTTCTTTTTCTTTTACTTCTTCTTTGTCATCACTAATTGTTCCACAAATTTTTATTTTTGAAGGAAATTGATTTTTTTGTAAAAACTCGGCTATAAATTCTTTATTTGATATTATATGTTTTGAACATTTATCTTCTTTAAATTTTATTAAAAGCTCTTCATTTTTTAAATTATTAATAATTACTTTTTCATCGTCATTTAAATTATTAGAAATAAGTTTTTGTTGTAATTCAATGTAACCTATACAATCATCAATATTGATTCTTTTCGTAAAATCATCATAGGTTGCTTCATGAATTAATTTATTTATTGGGATAAATGTTTCAACAGAATATTTTTTTTCATCAAGTAACAACTGTTTTGAATCTTCTCCATATTTATAAGGTCCATAAAAGCCAAACGGTTCTTCTTTCAAAATCATCCAAATTACCTTAGCAAATAAGTAAACATCCGAAGCTTTAAAATCAATATAGCTAAATGCTCCCAAATTACTAAATTCTGGTGGCGCGATTTTACCCGGACCTATTCTTTCATTTAAATCTGTCAAATTATCAATATCGTTATCACAAAATATTAATCCAAAATCTGTTAAATATACTCTGTTATTTAAAATAAGAATATTATCTGGTTTAATATCTCTATGCTCCATATCTCGGGAATGCAATTGTTTTATAACTAAAGCAATTTTCATTATATCATCTAACTTCTCATTGAGTTTTTTTCTAGTATTAACCTTATACTCCCTGGCCTTTTTCATTAAATACCAAGAATTATCCATTGAAGATAAATTACAATCCTCAATTAACATAATCCCCTCAATGTCAGTAAGCTTATTTACATATTCTATTTCCTTTTTAAAACGTTCAAATCTCTTATTACACTTTTTTAGATTTCTTTTATCTGCAGAAAAAAACTTTGCAACAAAATCCAATTTTGGATGTCCTATTATATCTACATCATATACTTTTCCATTGCCACCCGAACCTATTTCTTTCTTTATAACAAATTTGTATCTTGCTCCCTCATAAATTTTATTTTTTTTATTCATTTTCGGCAGCCATCCTTTGTTGTAAAGATTCTTCATCATAAGATTTACCTAATTCATAGAATATATCTGCTGTTATTGGATAATCAATTTCTAATGCTTTAGAAAATTTATAATATTTATTTGCTATTTCTTTTTCAGATTTTCCAGCATCAGGTGAATATACTCCTCTTTTATTAGACTCTGCAATAATAAATGACTTATTTAAATCATTACTATTATATTTTTCAATAATTTTTCTTACACTTTCATGTGGTGGATATCCATCGTTGCCTACTGGAGCATTTGCAAATAATGAACCAACTAGTCTCTCATAAAGATATTCCTGATTTTGATCTTTTAATAAATGTTTAAAATCCTCTAACCACTTACAAAGCTCTTCATAATCAACATTTCCATTTTTTTCTGAAGGGCAAAATTTCATTTTATAAAAGCAACTAGTTAAACTACTTCGTACATTTTCATCAATACCCATTTTTTTATTTCCATCTTTATCTTTGAAAATACAACAAATTAAATCAGCATAAAAAATAGGATTTCTTTTTATTTCTTTTTGAATACATTTCATTGCATCCCAGTCTAAAATACCACTGAATATCCATTCTATTTTTGCAATTTCACTACATTTTTCATCATCATTAATAAATTCTTTTTGTAATAGTTCTAACAATTCTTGCAACGGATAATCCATAACAGAGTAATGACCTTCATATTTCAAATTGGAAATTTTGATGAAATAATCATATAGTTCTTGTAAAGAAAAGTAATTTTTCATATCATCTAAAAATAAAATATAGTTTTCCTTATTTGAATACTTTAAACATTCGGCTAATGCTTTTTCAATTACCTCTTTACTAGCATTTTCAAATATAAAAAAACATCTTTCTCTTTTCCAAAAAATACTCTTTACCTGTTCATCTTCCGTGAAAATGTAAGCATCCTCATTTCCATTTACTCTTTGTAATGAAAATATATCGGATATTAATTCTGTATTATCTGTCATTTCTTTTAAATCATTAATAACACTTCTTAAGTCAATTGCTTTGTTACAGTAAAAAGTTTCTATAAATGATCTAGTTTGCTTTCCTTGAGAATCTTTGCTTATTAAAAGATTCAAAATTTCTTTATTATATTTACATTTACAATAATACTGTGCCAAAACTGTTCCAATATCATAGTCATCATCACCTACTAAGATATCTATTAAATCCTCAATTGAATAATCTTTTTTGATAAATTCATTTATTTTATCATCAATCAATTGATTTTTTAATTGTTGATTTTTATTTCTATAATCATCACCTTTATATGGAATTGGATGCAGAAGAGGCATATTATGCTTTATAAATAAATATCTATAATCAAAAATAGGATTATTAAAAGAAATAGCACTTATTGTATTTTCATAAATCATAAGTTTATCTTCTTCCATTGCCCAATCGCTCTGATTATAAAATCTATGTCTATAAACAATATAACGTATTTTTGTTTTCAAATACTCTTTATCATTGTCACACATTGATTGTGTCTTCTTAATCAATTTATTAAAAAAATCTTTTTGAAGATCAATTGAATATCTATCTAGATGCTCAATTAGAGTTTTCCAACGTTTTTTATCCATACCAGCGTATTGCGTACATAAATTTAAGTATTCAATATATACATTATCTAAATCACCGTAAGTAATTTCTTCAGATTCATTAACAATCCTATATTTAGGTTGCAATAAGGGAGACATCATAGCGTGTGACTCAGGTAACTGACTTGCAAATACATTCCATGCTGTCTTATATTTTTCAATTAAACTTTGAGCTTGTTTAATTTTTTCATTTGAATTTAAGGAGCATGAATTAAACCATGGACAAAAAATGACTTCTAATGTATTTTTAGGACTATTTCCCATTTTGTAATCTATTTCAAATTCATTCATTCTAAAAAAACAATTTATTGTTCGAGAAACATATTTTCTTATATGAACTAACTGTTCTAAACCAAATATGATATTTACATAGTAATTATTACTTTTAAATATATCTCCTGAATTCTTTTCAAATAATTCTTTTAATCCTGTTGATTTAATAAATTCAGATTCTATTCTGTCCAAGCATGAATTTGGTGATGCCTCACATAGTGGTATAAAATATTGAGAAATGCATGCCCATTGTTCTATTCCTCTTATGTTTTCTAATATTGCTTTAACTATATTATCAACTTGATATTGATAATTTTGATTATTCTTATAAATTACTTTCATAATCAATGTTCGCAACATTCCATCTTTTAATACTTTTGAATATTTAGGCTTTTCTTTTATAACATTCACTAAATAATGCTCATTAAAATCTTTCTTAAAAATTGGCTCCAATTCTTCAAAAACCTCTTTTAACAAAGAAATATATTGTTTCCAAGTTTCAGGAAAAATCAATGCATCCAATTCCATCCATGCATCTTCAATTGAGGAAATCATATAACGTATTGATCCATGGTTATCAATTTTAATAACAAATGGTTTTTCAACTGTTGAATAAGAATTAAGTTCTTGAATAACATCGTCGTACTCTTTTTCCGCAAGTTTAGAAATAATTTCTTTATCTCCTTCACATTCCGTCCATGATCCACATAGTAAAGCCGCAATTACTGCTTTCGATCTATTTTCCACCCATTGCGGCTTAAAATTACTGACACGATTAAATAAATGTTTTCTCATAAATGCATAGATGCCACTTGTATTATTTACAAGATTTCTAGCATCTTCGTGATCTAATCCTATTTTTTCTAAAGCGCTAAGTAAGTTATGAATGGTTCTTTTTCTAAGATGTAATTCATTAGTTTCATAGAAAATATCTCCTTCATTATAAATGAAGATATTTGTATTATCTTTTTTCACTAGTATTTCTTCACTATTAAAATAAGGTACAAGGATTGCATTTCTTATATCATCCTCAATAAGACTTAACCAAGATTTTTCGTCTTTCACAATTAAAATTATTCTATCTTTAGAAAATCTTTTTAAATAATTTAAAATGCGATACAAACTTTCCTCTTTTGATTTTCCAACTATGATAATTTTTTCATTATCTAATTGATCTTCAAAATCCATTTCAAATTGTTCATCATCAATTTCAAAAAAATCTAAACTTAATTTTTCAAAAGAACTACTTTTTTTAATATCAGATTCAATATCTTCTATTGATAAAACATGTATATTATCTTTACCAAGTTTTTTTACTTCAATTTCAATTGCATCTAATTGTTTTTTTAGAGAAAAATAGTTTTGTTCTGATTGTTTTCTCCAAATTTCTAAATAAGATTCCAAGGCTTTATCAGTATCATATTGTTTTAATTCATCTAATATAATTTGAATGAAATGGTAACTATATTCATGTGCATTTCTTTCCGATACTCCGTATTCAATAAATAATTCAACAATTTCATTTTCTAAATAAGAAATTAATTCATATCCTCTTTTGTCATAGCTTTTTTCAGCTATATTTTGCATATTATCTTTAGAAAATATAACTAGTAAATCATTTTTAAACCCATCTTGATCATCAAGATTTTTAACTACTTGTTCTCCAGTTTCTAAAAATAAATTTTTCCATTTTTTTTCATTTACCCTATTATTAATAAACTGTATTATAAAGTCTAAAGTTTTGCCTATAATAGCACCTTTAATATCTAAACTATTAGCTGCTTTTCCTATTAGACTCGTTTCATTTGAATATTTCATAGATAAGTATCCTTTCTTGTATTTTTTAACGAATTCCTCATGACATCTATTATATATTAATAATAAGATTATTTCTTGTAAAACAAACTATCAATCCTACTAATTTTAAAATTATTGATTATGTTTTATGAAATGCATGAAATTATTCACTATTTAAAATATCATAAGTTAATTTTGAAAGAATTTGTTCTCCCCACTCTTCCTTTTGTAAAGAATTAAAATATAATTGATTTTTAACCTCATTCATATCAAAAAACCAGTCCGGATAAGTATCTAATAAAGATTGACAATATTCATCTGTAAAAATATACTTGCTTCTTAAAAGCTTTGATACATAATCATTATGTAAATTATACAATTCTTCTATATGCAGTATTTTTGAACTATTTTGTACTTTTTGTTTTAAATCTTCTTCTACATTCTTTGATTTAATTTTTATATTAAAATCATTAGATAACCCTAAATAACATAACTGCTCATCTGTTTCAATTTCAAAAAAAATATCATATCCATATTCCTCTTCAAAGGGATATAATAAACTCTTATTATCAAAAGTATCTTCCGCATTTTTAGCGTTATTGCACACAGGACAACATGGAATAAGATTATACATTGATAGGGCTAAATATGGATATTTAGATTTAGGATAGTAATGATCATATTGTGGTCGTGTTCCCTTCTTGGGTGTTGTATAAATAAAACTTCTATTACAATAAGGACATATTTCAACACCTATTTTCTTACCCCAAGTCCTTCCAAACTCTCTATTCGTAAAATTATTATATATACTTTCAAATTTTTCATGTAATTTTTTATCATCTTTGTTTTTTTCTAAAACACCTATTTCTTTTATAACTTTTTCTAGAACTTTACGATCTCCAGTAATCACTTCTATTACTTTATTTTCACATATCTTATCACCCTCATAAAAGTAATCGATTATTTTATTTCTGTTTTTAATATTATATGTATCTTTCTCATCCTTCTTTATTTTTTCTAATAGATCTAAATAAGATTTTTTTACATCATCATAAAATTCATTTTTATTTTTATCGCATATCTTTGATATTTTAATCATTTTTCTTCACAACCTTTTAAACATTATTGTTTCTTTAGTTCATTTATTTTGTTTTCGATTTCTCTTTTTTGTTTTTCTAAAAAACGAATCATTTCTTCATTTTGACTAGAATCTAATTTATTTTTTTTAGGTTCATTAATTAATTTTCTTAAATGATTTTGAATAATAGGCTCACCAATGAGATCAATCAAACGATTAATGTTTTCTTTATCATCAAACTTTCCAGTTTTAATTTCTTTAGCTATATTATTTATAAAAGTCCTTGAGTACTCACCAAAAGTATTTCCATTTTCTAAAAAAAAAGCATCTTTATACAAATTAAAAATATTACATCCAAATGTTTGCTTAACCTCTTTTTTCATTATTATTCCTGTATGATCCTTCTTTAAAAAAATACAATTTTGTGTAGGCATATCTGATAAAACAATTGGTGAATGCGTTGAAAAAACAATTTGGAATACGTTATCTGGAAAGCATTCATTTAATTCATTTATTAATGTCGTTATTATTTTTTGCTGCCAAGCCGGATGTAGATAAAGATCTATCTCGTCAATCAATAATAAAATATTTTTTCTTAACTTATAATCTTTATCTTTAAAATAATCTTTAATTTTTGATAAAAAATATATACATGACATGAAATTAAGGATTGCTCTTTCACCAGATGAAGTATACTCATCTAATATATGAATATATTTTAATACGAAGGAAGTTTTATTATAAACAAATTCTTCGATTGTATCCCAAAAGTAGTTTATACTTTTTGTATAATAGTTACCATTTATTTCAAAGTTTTTTCTTTTTATTTTGTCTATCTCTTTTATTGCATTTTTAAAATATTCTTTTTCTTTATTATCTTTACTATCTGTAAATGTATGTTCTTTAATAAATCCTTCGCATTTTTCATACAAGTCTTCAATTTTAACGCACTTCTCAATATATTCATTAAAATCAGGATAACAGTAAATTAATTCTCCCGCTAGATTCATAATTAAAGAAAATGTTATATCATTATTTGAATTTATATTTGTATGTAGTTTTATAAATTTCTTTTCAAATTCTTTCACACCATTCTCATGATACTTCTTAGTATAATAGTTTAAATCATTTAAATCACTACTAATAAAATCATCAATCTTATCTATTTTGAATTGAATATTTGAAATATCTTTACCAATAAATTTATCTTTTAAACCTTTTACATACACTAAAAAATCCATATCAATCAAACTTCGAAAACGATTACCCATAAAATTAGGAAATATACTTTGCATAACATCAAACTTTGTATTATTCACCCCACGTTGGTCATTCAATGAACCTTTATAAGAAAAAAAATCTTTTTCAAAAATTTCAAATGTTTTACTTGATAAATTAATATAGTCAATTTCTCCTAACTTTAGATAATAATTTTCTCCAGAAAAATTACTATTTGTAAGGTAAACTTTGGATAGTTGATCTAGATTGACATCTATTTTAGAACTTGAATAGTTTATTAAATAATCTGTCACCTCTCCTTCAACTTTTATTTTCTGATTTGTTGAATTAAAAATAACAAAATCATCATCATAAAAAACAGCGATAAATTCTTTTTTTACTTTTGATTTTTGTGATTTTAATTTAATATCAGATATGCTCCCTAGTTTATTTAATAATGTAGTTTTCCCTGTCCCATTTTCACCAACTACACCACTAATATTTAATATTTTGTCTATTTTAAAAATATTAGGTATATTTTCCTTTTCAATAAACAACTCATTGTTTAAATTATCAAAATGAATATCATATTCAGGTGTAAAACAAAATTCTTGTTGTAATGTATCAATTGGATTATCACCAATCCAGATATATAATAATTCCATAAAATCCTCCCTATTTCTAATATAGTTTTATAATTTTGTAACCGATTACATTATAACATAAAAAGAAAGAGCAACACTCTAGTGCTACTCTTCATAACAAATTATTTCCTTTTAGCATTATTCAAGGAAGAACAAACTTTTAATCTCTTCTAAATAAATCTCTTGTATATACTTTATCTTCTACATCATCTAGACAACTATCATAGCGGTTCGCTATGATTGCTTGACTTGTTTCTTTAAATTTATTTAAGTCATTGACTACTTCACTTCCAAAGAATGTTGTTCCATCTTCTAATGTTGGTTCATAGACAATAACCTTAGCTCCTTTAGCTTTGATTCTTTTCATGACTCCTTGGATTGATGACTGTCTGAAGTTATCGCTATTTGATTTCATTGTTAATCTATATACTCCAACAATTACTTCATTTTCTTTTTCCTTATTGAAAGTGTTATTATCATCATATCCATAATAGTTTGCTTTTTCTAATACCTGATCAGCAATAAAATCTTTTCTTGTTCTATTACTTTCTACGATTGCTTCTATTAAGTTTTGTGGAACATCAGCATAATTAGCTAATAACTGTTTTGTATCTTTTGGTAAACAATATCCTCCATATCCAAATGATGGATTATTGTAATGTGATCCTATTCTTGGAT
>OGYG01000785.1_pt1 | contig 27338 bp, 25 predicted proteins | sample 1576481 | NCBI WGS metagenome assembly OGYG01 (sample SAMEA3541497, study PRJEB24748) | human gut metagenome | biome: human gut; feature: human-associated habitat; material: faeces | place: China | collected 2012 | reverse complement strand
AATTTATTGAAAAGACGACAGAGATACAAAGTTGGTTGAAAAGTAAGTCAAAAGAAGAACTGAAGACTATCTGGAAATGTAATGACAAAATTACAGAACAGAACTTCAATAGATTGGAAAACATGGATCTTTATCATTTACTTACCCCAGCTGTCTTATCATATGAAGGAATTGCTTTTCAATATATGGCTCCATCCGTGTTTGAGGACAGTCAGTTCGAGTATGTACAAAATCATTTGAGAATAATATCTGCATTTTATGGTGTGTTAAAACCAAGGGATGGTGTGACGCCTTATCGTTTGGAAATGCAGGCGAAGGTTGGAATAGGAGAAACAAAAAATCTGTATGAGTACTGGGGAGATTTATTATACCGCTCAGTGATTGATAACAGCAGGATTATAATCAATCTGGCATCGAAAGAATACTCTAAGTGCATAGAAAAATATCTGACACGACAGGATAGATACATTACGATTACATTTTGTGAGTTATCAGGAGATAAACTGGTGACAAAAGGTACATATGCTAAGATGGCCCGTGGTGAAATGGTTAGGTTCATGGCTGAAAACAGAATTGAAAATCCTGAGGATATTAAGAAATTTGATAGACTAGGCTATTCATTCCGCTCTGATTTATCATCAGATGCAGAATATGTTTTTGAACGGAAAAAATGATGATTGAATGATTATTTTAAATAAAAGGTAATCAGTAATATTGATTATTATAATAATAGTAATTATTACTATTATCTATTGACAATAAACAGATTGAGAAGCACCACGAAGAGAGATATCGTGCACTTCTTAAGAATATTGAAACTGCACAGGTGTTTGAAAAGAGTGAAGTTAAGGTATGGGAATGCCGTAACTGTGGACATGTTGTGGTAGGAACAAAGGCACCTGAGATATGTCCAGTATGTAACCATCCACAGAGTTATTTCGAAGTACGTGAAGAGAACTATTAAAGAGAAGGAGATTATTACAAAGAAGAAAGTGATTATTAAAAAAAGCAGTAATGATAGGCTGTGGCTTTGTTGGTTCCGCATCAGTTGGTAAAGAAGCATTAAAGTTTAAGAAATCGGCGGATGCTTTGAAAAAAGTTATAGAAACAATTGGATTTTAAATTTTAAACATAGGAAGATAAAAAAGATGGAAGTAAAATATTATGTATGCAATCATTGTGGAAACATTATTGAAATGGTAAAGGATCAAGGCGTACCAGTAATGTGCTGCGGAGAGGCTATGCATGAGTTAAAAGCTGGAGTGACAGATGCTGCTGTTGAGAAGCATGTACCTGTATATACAGTGGACAAACAGCATGTACATGTTGTGGTCGGTGAAACAAAACATCCAATGCTTGATAATCATTTCATTGAATGGATTACACTAAATACAAATCAGGGTATTTATAGAAAACAGCTAATTCCAGGACAGGAACCTATTGCGGATTTCTGCCTCTGTGATGGAGAATATGTAGAAGAAGTATACGCATACTGCAATCTTCATGGACTCTGGAAATGCTAAAAACACTTGACTTTTGTGCTAAGATTACAAAATAATTCAGATACAACAGTAATATATGCTGTGTATTAATATATTTATAAGGAGGAACAAACTAATGAAATATGTATGTGACGTTTGCGGATGGGAATATGATGAAGAGGAAGGTTATCCTGAAGGTGGTATTGCACCAGGAACAAAGTGGGAGGACGTTCCAGAAGATTTTGAATGCCCATTATGTAATGTTGGAAAAGATCAGTTTTCAGAAGTTGAATAAAATTCTGATTATTTAAATACGGATAGATAAACAAAAACCCTGGTGCGTGTGAGCAACAGGGTTTTTTATTGCGATAGTTTGTGATGATATCACAGAAAATGATTTACCTTTTGCTTATAATGTAACTACAAACAAAGTAAGGAGGTAGTCTAAATGAGATTAAAAGATAAAGTTGCAATCATTACGGGTGGAAGCCGTGGTATAGGATTTGCTACAGCTGATAAATTCTTGAAGGAAGGTGCTTCAGTTGTGTTGGCAGCAAGTTCACAGGAATCGGCAGATGTTGCTGTAGATAAATTAAAAGAAAAATATCCCAATGCAATAGTTGCTGGAATTAGTCCAAATCTGGCAAGCATGGAGTCTGTCAGAAAGGCTTTTAAAGAGGCAACTGAAAAATATGGATGTGTCGACATACTGGTAAATAATGCAGGGATTTCAGAAAACACCTCATTTATGGATTATACAGAGGAGACTTTTGATAAAGTCATGGATCTAAATGTAAAAGGAGTATTTAATACTACTCGTGTAGCAGCAGAATGTATGGTGGCAAGAGGCAAGGGGGTCATTCTCTCAACTTCTTCCATGGTGAGTATTTCGGGACAGCCAAGTGGGTTTGCTTATCCGGCATCGAAGTTTGCAGTAAACGGATTGACTGTATCATTAGCAAGAGAACTAGGACCTAAGGAGGCGCAGTCAAGATGACAGATCATAGAAAAACAGCTGTTTATATCCGTTTATCTGCAGAAGATGACAGTGTAGATGGCAGAGCCAAAAAAGAGAGCGACAGTGTAACTTCTCAGAGAATTCTGTTAAAATCATTTGTGATTGATCAGCTGGGTGTAGCTGAGGCTGATATCCTGGAATATGTGGATGACGGTGTCAGCGGTACTCATTTTAAACGGCAGGGATTTCAACAACTGCAGGATGACATGAAAAGCGGAGAAATCGACTGTGTAGTCGTAAAAGACTTTTCCAGATTTGGAAGAGACTATTTGGAAGTTGGATTTTATATTGAATATATTTTCCCACTTCTACAGATTCGATTTATTTCGATTAATGACAGCTATGACAGTGCAGCAAGCAGCGGAATGACTGGTGGAATGAATGTAGCATTGCAGAATCTGGTATACAATATGTATAGCCTGGATTTGTCCAAAAAAATTTCATCAGCAATGCAGACAAGAACAAAAAATGGCACACGTCTTCCGGTAAATGCCAGATATGGCTATAAAAAAGGAAAAGATGGAAGGCTGGAAGTTGATCCGGAAGCCGCAAAAGTCGTGAAAATGATTTTTCGGATGGCAGCGGAGGGAACAAGTTTTGCAGATATTACAAGGGAATTGAACAGACAGGCGATTGCCACTTGTGATGAGCAGAAATTATCAAGAGGGGACCAGGTGCAGTTCCAGAGGTTTGAGACGATCAAAAAGAAACACTGGAGCCCTACGACAGTAGCGGCAATTGTCCGGGATGAGATTTATATTGGAACCAGAATCTGGGGCAAAACACGTTGTAGTATGCATACTGGCCATAAAGCAGTTCTGAATGATGAAACAGAATGGGTTCGCCTGGAAAATCATCATACGGCAATTATAGACAGGCAATTGTTTGAAAAAGCAAATGAAATGCATCCGAAAAAGAAGAGAAGTGTTGCGGAATCACGCACCAATTTTACTCTGGAAAGACGTAAAAAGCAGCCAGCATTGCTGTTATGTGCCAACTGTGGGCATTCTTTGCTAAAAGAAACGGAGCATCTGCTAAAATGCTCAGATGCTCGAACCAATGGAGATCCTGTGTGTCGAAGTCTGGAGATTCGTAGAGAACCGATAGAGGAGAATATCCTTGGGCTTGTCCATCAGTATGCAGCGTCAATGTTGGAAAAAGAAAAGAAAGTATCTTCCAAAAGGCAATGTGAATACAAAGAGATTAATACTACAGAATTGCAAAAACAGAGCCGACAGTTGACTTCGGAAAAGATGAAACTCTATGATGATTACAAAGATGGTCGTATAGATTGTGATTTGTATAAGCAGAGAGCTGAAAAGATAAGTGTACAGCTGGAGAAAATCAAACGAAAAATAGAAGATGCGGAGAATAGCAAAAAGCTTCTTGAACAAAATGAACTTTCTGATAAAATAAAACTAAAAGATTTCTTGGGAATTCAGAAGTTCGATACAGAGAAGCTGCGTGAGATTATCAAGGTAATCCGTGTTCATAGTCAGGATGAAATTGTAATCGAATGGAATTTTGACGATATTTTTTTCGGAACAGAGATAACTTGAGCAGGACGAGAATGACTTATCAAAAGATAATAAAGGTGCTGGGACTACCTGATGGAAACGTCAGATAGTCTTCGGCAGAAAAAAATAAAATTTTTTTGTCCTATACTTGACACATCCACATGTATGTCGGCATACCTATTGCTCAAATATGGCAAAATCCGGAATGAATCCAAAGACACTACAGTACCTCATGTGGCATTCGGATATATCGGTCACAATGAATGTGTACACGCATATCGGATTCGATGATGCTGAGGAAGAATTGAAGCGAATGGAAGAGTTTAGGAAGGCACAGGCGGAGGTTGAGCAGAAGAAAGAGAAACCGATGTCGCAGAAGATGTTTAAGGTAATTTAAAATGGAAGATAGGCAACGCTCTGGCTTAGGCTGGGGCGTTTTTCTATGGAAAAAAGTCGGTTTTGAGGATATAATATATATTGTATTTTTTATACAAAAGAGGTGGTATCAATTAAATTAAAAATAGATTTTTTTAAAGATGATTTGAAGTTGTTAACTGTAAATGGGCAATTTTTTCCTGAACAAATGAGTTCAAGATTATTTATGCCAAAGGAAGATGTAGCAAATAAATACCAAATTGCATTTCATGAACGATTTCATTATTTACAATATATTTTTACTCCTTATGGTCATATGAAATGGGGAGCAAATAGAACATATTCATCAGAGATTTTAGGTATGTGGTTAGAGAATAATTTGGTGACAAAAAAGAAGATTCCGGTATCAGAATATCTGGAAAACAATGAAAATAGTATAAGGGTACTTTGTAGTATTATGATGCAAGATTTTGCTAAGAGGTTATCTGATGTTACCGATGGAATTGCGCTTACAAAAGAAGAACTGAAATTGTTGGGAATCGATAATAAAAATGATTTGCTTCCGCAAATTAAAGTTAATGGAAAAAAGTATTTATTAAATGGTCTTGATATTATTGAAAGTTTTGCAAAATATGAAGAAGCCATATTAGCTTTTTTGGTGGAAAACAAAGATATCAATGATACAATAAATCCAGATTTTCTTTCTCCAAGATATTATGTTGTACTGTATTATTTTGTTGAGCAACTAGGTATGGATAGATTAGAAGAATTTCCCATTGCTTGTGAGTTATCTCTGTGTTTTTCGCATTTACCAAGAGCTAATGATAGAGCAAGTATGGTAAATTATCATCCGGGATGGAGATTTATAAAAATAGTTGAGTTTCTGAAAGATAACAGACCAGAATATAATATATTTGAAGATGAATCATTTTGGCAATATACATCGCAAGTGTTAAAGGAATGTCAATTTGAGGGATGGGATGAACTTTGGAAACCAGCAGAAGAGTATGCAAAGCAATGTGATTTGTCCATAAGTCAAGAAATGTCAAGAGCAATTCATTACAAAAAGAAACATCCATGGTGTTTAACGTATCCGATGGCTAATCCAAAGGAATTTACAGGAGAAGAGTTTAATAGGTTTTATCCGTTATTTACAATAACGGATAACGAAGTTTTTTATAATGTAGCAGGAGTTAATCAAAATGAAATTTTTTTGGAAAATGAGATACAATCAGTTGTAAATCAGATAATAGGATATAAGTCAAAATATAATTTATATCCTAATTCCATACAGTGTGCAGATAGTTATTATGGCATTAAGTCATGTAAACATTGGATAGATGGAAGTTGTGATGGTCATTTATGTGCTGAGTCGGAAGTACCTAAGTTAGTTATGGATGATAATTCTAATATTATAGATGGCTGTATGTTGGAAATATGCCTGAATATCTGGGGAACTTCAATTAGAGAAATTGAAATAGGTAATACTGGGAATAGAATTGAATTTTCAAAATTGGCATCAAAAGTGAAAGAAGTAAAAGAAAGAAGGGAAAATCCTTAGTAGTAAGAATTTCCATTTTACTACCAACTTTACTACTAACAGCTCGCAATAACTTGCTCCATCTTGCCATATTTTGCCAAGAATCCAACCAAAACACACATTTTACAAATCCCCGAAATCCCTTGCAAATGTAGGCTGTCATAAGGATTGTTGAAGAAACATAAAAAAATAAAGGCTTATAGACAGTCACAGGCGGGGCTTGTAGTAAAATTAATATGGAATTGTAGATAGGCACATCTGATAGCGAAAACAGGTGTGCTTTTCTATTGTTGTATAACAGCATAAAAAATATTTTAACTTTTCTATCATGTACTTATCAGAATAGGATTTACCTTCATAAAGAATGAGATAATATGTATTCTTGATCAAATCAAAAGGAAATGACCTGATTGTATAATCGTATACGGTAAATAGTTAGTACCGTGCTTTTCACCTAAAACCATGAGATAATCCCTTTGTAAAACTAAAAGTTTTTTAAAGGAGGATCTTATGGATAAGATCACACGTCAGGTCCGCATTGAACATTGGACCCAGATCATGAATGAATGTTTGAACAGCGGTATGAACAAAACTGAATGGTGCCGGGCTAATGGGATCTCAGACAAACAATTCTTTTACTGGCAAAGGATCCTCAGAAAAGAAGCTTTTGCTGCTTCGACATCAAAGGACCTTTCGGTTATCACAGACCCGGCAGATGAAACCAGCCCACAAAAGATTTCGTTCGCAGAGATCAGCATTCCAATAAAACAGGAGTCTGTCAGAAATGGATTCCATCCGGATATCATCCTCCGAAAAGGACCGGTCTCTGTAGAGATATCCAATTCCGTTTCAGCAGAACTCCTGTCACGTATCGGAGATATCTTTCATGCTGAATGATGCTTCCGGGTTCCGCAGGATCTATCTCGCTACCGGCTACACAGATCTGAGACGTGGTATGGAGGGGCTTGCATCCATTATCAAGTTCAATTTTCAGCTGGATCCGTATCAAAAAGATATTCTGTTCCTGTTCTGCGGAAGACGTACTGACCGCATCAAAGGGCTGGTCTGGGAAGGCGATGGCTTCCTGCTTCTATACAAAAGACTGGAGTTGGGTGCATTCAACTGGCCCCGCACAAAAGAAGAAGCACTGGAGATCACCCCAGAGCAGTACCAATATCTCATGCAGGGACTGGAAATTGTTGCACGCCATCCGATCCAGGAAGTCAGACCGGATAAAATCTTATAAGATCCTGTGCAAAACAGAGAAAATAAAAAAATATCTTCCAATCATCATAAGTCCCGAAAAAGAGTTATCCACTTTTCATAATTCCGCTGCCTTCATTTATTCAGGAGTACTTTCAGGCCCCTTTACAGGGCTTGTGGATAAGTACTCTGAAAAGCCCGAAAAACTATTAGTTTTTTGAGTTTTTCAGAGTATTCATCTATTAGTAAAAATGACGAATGCCCTGTCTGCCGGATTCGCTTTTTCTTTATCTTTGCGTTACAATAGGAACATCAGATAAAGGAGAACGGCATCCATGGCAAAAGTATATACAGAAGAAGAACTGAATAATTTCAGCAGGGAAACACTTATGGCAGTCATCCTGTCCATGCAGGATCAGATTCACCAGTTGAATACAAACATGGAGCGCCTGATCGAGCAGATCGCTGACGCAAACAATAAGCGTTACGGCCGTTCTTCCGAAAAACTGGAAACGATCTCCGGACAGCTGGAACTGGAGCTTATATTTAATGAGGCTGAAGCACTTACGGAAACACTGTATGTGGTTGAGCCTGTTGAGGAAGATGTGATACAGCCGCGTTGTAAAAATAAAGGAAAACGTGAGGCAGATCTGAAAGATCTTCCGATTGAAGTGATCGTCCATACCCTGTCAGAAGAAAAACTCCAGGATGTCTTTGGCACAGATGGATGGAAACAGCTTCCAGATGAGATATATAAAAGGGTACGTGTGCAGCCGGCAGTCTATACTGTTGAAGAACATCATGTGGCAGTCTACGCTGGTAAGGACAACCAGACCATCATAAAAGCAGACCGTCCGAAGAATCTGCTCCGTAACAGCCTGCTCACTCCGTCGCTTGCGGCAAGCATCATGAATGCCAAGTACGTAAACGGGCTTCCTCTTTACAGGATCAGCCAGGAATTCCTGCGGAATGACATCCATATCTCCAGACAGGTCATGGCAAACTGGATGATCCAGTGTGCGGACAGGTATCTGGGAATCCTTTATGACCGGCTCCATAAGGAGATGTATCAGTTTCATGTACTTCAGGCTGATGAGACTCCGGTCATGGTCACTAAGGATGGACGGCCGGTAAACAGTAAAAGTTACATGTGGATCTATCGAACCGGAAAGAGTTATACGGATACTCCGATCATCCTGTATGAATACCAGCGGACCCGAAAAGCGGACCATCCGGAAGAATTCCTGAAGGATTTTAAAGGGATCGTAGTATGCGACGGTTACTCTGCATACAGGAAGCTGGACAGGGAAAATCCAGACATCGTCTTTGCCGGCTGCTGGTCACATGCAAGGCGCAGGTTTGCGGAGGCATTGAAAGCCCTGCCGAAAGCAGCACAGAAAAATGCGAAAGAGACTGTAGCTTACGAAGCAGTCAGCCGGATCGCAGCAATCTATCATCTGGACAACCAGATGGAGGGACAGCCTGCAAAAGTCAGAAAGATGTACCGTCAGGCCAACATCAGACCTCTTGTAGAGGCCTTCTTTGCATGGGCAAAAGAGATCCAGACTAAAAATCAGCTTTCCAGAGGAAAGACTCTGGATGGGATCAACTACTGTATCAATCAGGAAGTTTCTCTGAAAGCCTTTCTGGAAGACGGTGATATTCCTATGGATAACAATGCGACAGAAAGTGCTCTGCGTAGCTTTTGTCTCCATAAGCATACATGGAAGCTGATCGACAGTCTGGATGGCGCAAATGCCAGTGCCATTATCTACAGCATCACAGAAACGGCAAAAGCTAACAATCTAAATCCTTTCCGGTATCTTGAACATGTCCTGACTGTATTGAAGGACCACCAGGATGACAGGGAATACAGTTTTATAGATGATATCCTGCCATGGTCTGAAAAACTTCCAGCAATATGCCGGAGCAAAACAAAAGCAACTAATATTTAAAACCTTGCCGCCGGAAACGGCGGCTTAAAGTTAGAGTAGTACGGATAGTTTACCGTATACGTATAATCGTGATATAATCAAATAAGTAAAAATTAGAAAGAAATTTAGAGAAGTTTTTTGAAATAGTGATGTTATAACACATTAACAGTATTTAAGGGAGGAAGCGTGAATAATGAAAGTGAACATATTTTATTCGTGGCAATCAGATTTACCTAATTCTAAAAATAGAAATTTAATAGAATCGTGTTTAAGAAAAGCGATAAGATTATTAAAAGATGAAATTAAAGAAGTATCAGAATTTTCTATCGAAAGTGATAGCCGAAATGATATTGGGACACCTGATTTGACAGAAAGTATATTTAGCAAGATAGAAAAATGTGATATTTTAATTGCGGATATTAGTATAATAAATGTACAAAGCAATTATAGACGTACACCAAATCCCAATGTACTTCTTGAGGTAGGATATGCATCAAAAGCTATTAGTTGGTCTAATATATTATGTTTATTTAATAGCGAATTTGGAGATATAGAGCTTCTTCCATTTGATATACGTACAAGAAAACCTATTGTTTATAATACTCAAGATGGAACTTCCGAATCAAAAATAGTATTAACTAAGGTTTTAAAAGCCCAAATTAAAGAAATTATATTTAATCGAGTTATCGATAAAAAGGAGTATCTTTCAACAAAACGTAATGTAGATTTAGCAGTACAAAATATTTTGATTGATATTTGTGAATTTATATTTGATAGAAATTCAGTTGATAAATATAATTATGATAAGCTATTACATATGTCAATAGAATCTTTGAGGAAAGCTTTATTACATAAACAATTTTTAGGATTTTTTTTGTATAGGAATATTGAAACTAATATAGACGAATTTATTAATTTTTTTAATGATGGCTTAGAAACATTTTTCTTAAAAGAAAAAGAAAAAAGAATCCTTGCAAAATTAGTGTTTGCCTTAAGGGAATATAAAGATATGATTTATTCTGAAAAAGTGCTAAAGTTTGTACATTCCAATACAAAATACATCCCTCAATCTGCACATGTAATAAATTCCCAAAACCCAGAAAATTCATATTTGCTTTTAGAGCCTATAGAAAATAATAAAGCTGTTGTAATTGCTGGAGGTCTATTTGGTAATGTCTCACAAAAAATAATGACAAACACATATGAGATTATAGATGAAGCGGTTCCAATTTTTGCGTGCCACATAAACAATATTATTGAATTAGTTAATGATTGGATATCAGAAACAGGAAAATATTTTATAATTAATCCTAAATTGCTTGAATTTCACTCTTAACTTAAATATAGATAAAATTTCTTTATAAAATAATTGTTTATATAACTGAAAGGCAGAACAGGCAGACACCGTACGAAGTGTAAGGTGGCTGTCTGTCCTAGCCTTGCAGGAGTGGCGTTAGCCACGACTGCCTTGCCCCCGGTATCTAACAGGGGGGCACAAATACAACTGGAAATTGTAATTAAAATTCTTAAAACACTGATTTCACAAGGCTTTGAATCACTTTAAAACAGATGTGATAATTTTGCAAAATGTCACATACCTGTAGTTTTATTTGACACATCAAATTGATTGTGATAAAATTTCTTTGTTTTCAAGCAAAGGAGACTGATTATGAATAATTACTATATAACGAATCAACCTAAAAAGAAACTTATCTCTGTACAATTAAATCCGATGAAACATTGTACAGAGTATAGCATATAACGAAATGCGTAAGATTTCATCGGAAATGTGGCAATGAACCAATGTGCCTTTATCGGGAAATGGTTTTATTGTCTCTTTTCCGTATGTCATAAAACGTAAGGGATTAAGGCTATAGGCAATGTTTTGTCTATAGTCTTTTGTTATATATTCATAGTTTTAACAGGAGACTATTGCACTTTGTGTATTTTGTCTCCTGTTTTTTTGTGCTCAAAAACAGAGAAAGGAACATGAAATATGAGTTTATTAGAAATTACAAATTTATCACATTCGTTTAGTGAAAACGTCTTATACAAAAATGCAGATTTTTCATTAAACAAAGGGGAACATGTTGGAATCGTTGGACAAAATGGAACAGGAAAAAGTACGTTGATTAAACTTTGTACGGGTCAGTTACTTCCCGATGACGGGCGTGTTACATGGCAATCTAAAACAAGTATCGGTTATTTAGACCAATACGCTGAGATTGACTTGAAACTTGATATGAAAAGTTTTTTGAAAACTGCATTTTCACATCTTTATGACTTGGAAGAAAAAATGAATGATTTGTATGAGAATATACAGGATGGTGATTTTCAAAACCTAAATACTGCGGCAAGGTATCAAGAAGAGTTGGAACGACAGGACTTTTATCTGATTGATACAAAGGTTGAACAGGTTGCAACAGGCTTGGGGTTGTTGACAATCGGTTTAGACAGACCCATTGCACAAATGAGCGGCGGTCAAAGAGCAAAGGTGATCTTGGCAAAACTTTTGCTTGAAAAACCAGACGTACTGCTTCTTGATGAGCCAACGAATTTTTTGGATAAAGAACATGTTGATTGGCTGTCAGAATATCTCTGCGGTTTAAATAATGCTTTTATGGTTGTTTCGCATGATTATGCTTTTTTAGAAAAAATATCAAATCGAATCTGTGATATAGACAATCATAAAATCACAAAATATTATGGCACCTATTCGGAGTTTTTAAAAAAGAAAACTGCCTTGCGTGAAGATTATATACGTCAATATTCCGCACAGCAAAAGGAAATCAAGAAAACCGAGGAATTTATCCGTAAAAATATAGCGGGAAGAAAATCAAAAATGGCAAGGGGAAGACAAAAGCAACTGGATAGAATGGATAAAATGGAAGCCATTGACCAAAAAGAGATTATACCATTTTTTCATTTTCGTGAAATGCCTTTGACAAATACAGAACATTTAAACGTCAAGCATTTATCGGTTGGCTATCACTACCCTGTTTTATCTGATATTAATTTTACAGTAAATGGCGGACAAAAAGTTGTGATAACAGGCTTTAATGGCATTGGAAAATCAACTTTATTGAAAACATTAGTCGGACAATTAAGTGCTTTAAATGGTTCGTTTTCTTTTTCAGAGCAAGTGAAACTGCGATATTTTGAACAGGATTTACATTGGGAGAATGAGGAAAAAACGCCAATACAGATAGTGTCTGATTGTTACCCGTCACTTACGATAAAAGAAGTGAGAAAAAATCTAGCCTGTTGTGGAATCATGGGCGAACACGCAATGCAGGCTATAGGCACGTTAAGCGGTGGAGAACAAGCAAAAGTAAAGATATGCCTGTTAATTCTTACTCCTTGTAATTTTATCATCATGGACGAGCCGACAAATCATTTAGATATTCAAGCAAAGCAATCTTTAAAAATTGCATTAAAAGAATTTAAAGGCACAGTGCTGCTTGTTTCCCATGAACCTGATTTTTATAAAGAATGGGTTCAAAAAATAATTAACATTGAAAATATCATTAAAAAGAGATAACTTGCTGATAATTTTTCTGCCAGAATCTTTTTTTCAAAAATGAAATTGAAAGATGCTGTGTGGCGGTAATAAAAACAACCGTCATTCACAGTTTCTTATTTGTGTGTCATAATTTACGAAAACGATGGTTGAGAGACTATCGTTTTTTACGGTATTTCATAGGAGCGTTAAGGCGGTTATAGGAGAACACGCCTTATGACAAATCTATGTGAAAACCTTAATTTAAAAAATCCGTTACTGTTAAAAAAATTTATTTTAATACAATAATTCCCTACGTTTGTAAATGTGGTTTTTCACATTATACAATAGGAGCAATCAAAGAAGTGCAAGAATCATATACCGTTGTTCTTGTGCTTTTTTGCTGTCTGAAAATATTTACAAATATATTTTCAGACAGGGTAACAAATCTCATCTCTGTGGTGAGTGTCAGAGCGAAAAGAGGTAAGAATCTCTACGCTTTTACATTGCACAGGAAGGAGGTGAGATTATGAAACCTTCTTCATTTGAAAGTGCCATAAGGCTACAGTTTGACTGCCTTATCCGCAAAGTCATAGACAGAACAGTAAAGAATTATTACAGGGAACTTGGAAGACGTGCAAAACATGAAATCCCGTTCTGTGACGTAACAGAAACGGATCTGAACCATGCAAGTGTCATAGATGAATATTCTGTTGAATATACAGCATTTCTTGTCTATGGTATGGAAATCCATGTCTATGATGAACGTCTGTGCAAAGCGATTCGGAAATTAAAAGACAGGCAGAGAAACATTATTTTGATGTTCTATTTCCTTGATATGTCAGATACGGAAATCGGAGAAATCATTGGGATTTCAAGATGTTCCGTTTACCGGGGAAGAATGAAAGCACTGGATATTATCAGAGAAAACTATACGGAGGAATAAGACAGATGAAACAGGTAAAAAGATGCCCGAGATTTACGACTATCCGCATGGCTTCCGATGGCGATAACGAAGCCATAGAAAAGATTTTGGAACATTATAACGCATACATATCAAAGGCTTGCTTACGTCCGTTCTACGATGAATATGGTGGCGTGCAGATTGTCGTTGACAGGGAATTAAAAGGCAGAATCCAAATTGCTATTACAAAAGCCATTTTAAAATTTGAAATGGAAATCAGATAAGATTCTCTAAAATGCAACAAATCCCATACTTATGGGTAGTTATTATGGGAAATGGGAATATATTTTTTCTGAAATACGTCACAAATATTAATCGGTTGTCGAGTGTTGTGTATGGACGAAAAGACATTCTTTTCTTTTCAGTTGCTCTTTGAAAATTTCATAAAGTGGTCAGATACTTTTGACAGACAGTGAGCCTATGGACTGATACGCCATGACCTTACTCTGCAAGCGAGCGATACCCTGTCAGCGTCCATAAGAGGAAATACGTCATTTTTCTCTGCCATGACCTGTCCTGTCAGATAATGATACTCCCGTACAGCCACAGTCCGAGCGTTTGAAGCGTCGCAGGCAATGGGTGCGGCAGCATGAGAACCATGCAGAGGTGAAATTCCTGTGGGTGATGACAACACCGTCTGACTGCTTCAGAATCTAACAAAGAAAGAGGGAATCGAATGACAGAAACCACAGAAGAATCAGTAGTACGTGAATACCATATCGGCAATACAATTTATCGTGTAAAGGTAAAATCAAACGGTCAGACGCAGGAAGAACCGAAAGACACGATAAAGCGTCTTATTCAACGTAATACAAAGCGTAAAGGGCAGATTTAATATAAAAGGTGCAGACAAAAGACGGTTGTTGTGCTATCTTGTAGATATACAAGCATTGCCTGTGTGACTGTCGGAACAGGAGAAAATATGCTGAAAAACATACAGTCAGTTACCACAGGAAATACTTTTACTACTTCCCCGATAAAGGGAACAGATACAGGAATCACAGCACTTTATTGTCGTTTGTCGCAAGACGATGGAAATGTTGGGGATTCGGACAGTATCATCAATCAGAAAAAGATGCTTGCGGAATATGCGGAGCGAAACGGTTACACGCCTTACCAGTTCTATATTGACGATGGATTCAGCGGTACGAATTTTGAGCGTCCGCAGTTCAAACAGATGATTGAGGACGCAAAGAAAGGAACCGTGAAACGTATTATCTGTAAAGACCTGTCAAGGTTCGGGCGTGACTATATCAAAGTGGGATTGTATACGGAATTTATCTTCCCCGACAAAGATATTCACTTTATCGCTGTGAATGATGATGTAGACAGTAATGTACAGAAAGACAATGACCTTGCACCGTTCAAAAATCTGTTTAATGAATGGTATGCAAGAGATACCAGTAAGAAGATTAAAGCAGTGAAGAAAGCGAAAGGATTGGCAGGCGAACACATGAGTTGTGTTGCTCCCTATGGCTACCGCAAGAATCCCGACAATCCGAAAGAATGGCTGATTGATGAAGAATCCGCAGAGGTTGTCCGAGAAATCTTCCGCTTGTGTGTGGACGGGTACGGACCGAGAAGAATCGCAAACATTCTGACGGAACGAAAGATACTGATACCGAGTGCATACGCATTGGAAAAAGGTTATGCTGTCCGTAACAATATCCCAAAGAATCCCTGTCAATGGTCGAGTACCGTTGTGGTGGACGTACTGGAACGCATGGACTATCTGGGGCATACGGTAAATTTTAAGACACACCGCAAGTCATATAAGCAGAAAAAGAAGATAGAAAATGATAAATCGGAATGGAAAATCTTTGAGAATACCCATGAGCCGATTATCGACAAGTCTACCTTTGATATTGTGCAGAAGATTCGTGCGAACCGCAAACGTCCTACCAAAATGGGAGAAATGCCGATGTTTTCGGGAATCCTCTACTGTGCGGACTGTGGAAAGAAACTATCCTTTCACAGACGGGCAAATGACCCTGACACTAAACATAATTTTGTGTGCAGTAATTACCGTTCTGATACTCATAACTGCTCTATGCACTATATCCGAAACGTGGTTGTAGAACAACTGGTTTTGGAGAATCTGCGAGAGGTTGTGTCCTACGTTAAAGCATATGAAGATGAATTTGTGCAGATGGTGATGGACGCTGACATAAAGCAGAAAAGCAAGGAACTGGCAAAGAAAAAGCGTGTGCTGTCCGATAAGGAGAAACGCTACACACAGTTAGACGGTCTGTTCCAACGTATCTATGAGGACAATGTAAGCGGTAAACTTTCTGATGAACGATTTGTGAAACTGTCACAGGGATATGAAGCAGAGCAAAAAGATTTACAGTCAGAAATCGAAGCACTCCGCATGGAATTGTCGCAGGAAGAACAACAGAGTGTCAATGTAAAATCATTCTTATTTACTGTCAAGAAGTATACAGAGATACCCGAACTGACATCGGAGATTGTGCATGAGTTCATAGACCGTATTATCGTCCATGAAGCAGACAAAAGCAGTGGTAAAAGAATACAGGAAATCGAGATTATCTATAACCATATCGGAGTATTTGACCGTTCAAAGGTCAATGTATATATGGGAAAAGCGGTATAACACCGCCATGCTATACCGCTATCCTAAATCTAAAAAGTATCCTTATGAAATCCCTACAAAAACAGGGCATTCCGGGGCAATTCAAGGAGAAACAAAACAATGATAAAAATACTCTTCATCTGCCACGGCAATGTTTAAGGGATGCTGTGAAAGCCTTGATTTTATTGGATTTTTTGTGGATTATTGAATAATTTACACCTTATTTATACCTTTGGAAGACTGAATCGGAATAATATAATAAATTTGCTAATCTGTGTTGATTTTTTTAAATGATTGAGTATAATAAAAGCAAGAACAGAAATGTTCTCGATGTAAGAGCATCGTTAAAAGTTGGGCTGCAGATGGAGCAGGATAAACTTCCATCTCATTAGATGTCTTAACTGGGCATCGAGCTTGGCAACTTGGATGAAGTTGTAGTCCACGTGGGGGACTTAATGGTTTCCACGTCGTTATTGATATCTTAACTGGATATCGAGGCTGACAACCAGCAGAAAACTCTTTTTAAAAGAAATTCTTAGAGGAGTGTGGTTAAGTATCACACTCCTCTTTACGTATGAGGTGTAAATGGCAACAAAGACAGATAAGAAAAATGCAATCCGACAAGCAATTGTAGATGCGGCAATTGTATACAGCCAGAATTTAGCAGGTAAAACATTTCTGTATGTTTATGGAGATGAATATTTTGAAGTTTCTTTTCCGATAGATCACTTTCTTCATTTAACAGGAGTGGAGACAAGACTTTCGGCAAAAGACTTTTATAAGAATGCAAAAAAATCTATTCTTACAAATAATCAGTTCTATTTTGATGTAAGACATGTATATGCGAATGCCAAAAAGAAACTTCCGTGCTTGAAAAGATTGCCGGAATTGACGAATGAAATGGTATGTGTTCTTAAGAATATGGAAACCATGACAATTACATATAAACTCAGTGTTACAAATCTGGAATTTACGTTAGGCTTGACAGAAAATATAGATAATACTGGAAATAAAATCAATGATTTATTCTTACCAATGTCTTTGCGGGTTAAAGATTCATCTGTTGAAAAGAGTGGTGATGGAGAAATCGTAGATTTCATTTTTTCAAAAGATGCGAGTGTAGCAAGGTATGACACTTTATTGGTTGAAGATAAAAGTAAGACAATTCCAAGCTGCATAAAGCATTTAATTAATGATGATTTTTATCATGCAACAAACGAATAATTACATATAAAATAATCAGAGCATCGGGGAACTGGTGCTTTTTGTTTTATAAGGAAACAGGAGATATTGTATACGTTGAGACTAGACAAATTAGAAAGGAAGGTTCTTCTGCCGTAGCAGATGACACCTTCCTTTAATGACTGATTTTTCTGTTGTCCACCAACTGATCGGCACCAGAAGTCCGATAAGAAAACTGGTTTTTCCGTTGCCAGCCAACTGTCCGGCACCCGAAGTCCGGAAAGAATTTCGGATTTTATGTGTCAGTCCACATGATAGGCATATAGCCCATCTACTATTTATAGTATACACAGAAGAAGTGGACTATGCAATGGATTTATAAAGATTTAATGGATTGGTAATATTAAAAAATTATTTTTTCATTTTCACATTTTCACAGGAAATCGGGTTTCCTTGGTAATAGCCATATTTCATGATATAATATGTATATATTTCCAATAGCACGTGAGGTGTAATTTTATGAAATTTAATTCGGTAATAATAAAAAACTTTAGAAATTTTGAGGATATATCAATAGATTTGACTAATAAAAATGTTTTTTTTGGTATGAATGATGTTGGAAAGACAAATTTTTTGTATGCATTAAGATTTGTTTTTGATAAAGATATTAGAAAGCAAAATTTCAGTGATACAGATTATTATAAAAAGAAAGTTGATGTGCCGATAGAAATTGTTATTGCAATTGATATTAGTGATACAGAGAATGCCGATAGTCAAAAACTGCGTGCAAAACTAAAAGGTGCTATTCTTTCAGAACAGGATATCGTATATATCAAAGTAAAATCTGATTATGATGAAAAAGAAATGATTGGCGTTCCGGTTTTATACTGGGGAGGAAATCTTGAAGATTTAGAGGAAATGAAAGTTCACGGTACATTCTTTGAGATTGATTATGTTTTTAATGTGATTTATATTGATGCATACGTTGATTTATATACGTTATTTAAAAAGAATGCCAACAAGTTGCTTGTTAATGATAAAGATAGAGACAAAGATATTTTAGACAATATTCGTAAGACTTGTGACGAATTAAATATTCAAATATCAGGTCTATCTGGCATAAAGGCGTTTGAGGAGAAAATTGCACCGGAATACAAAAAGTTTAGACATGATGATATATCCGTATCCGTAAAATCAGAAATAGCTGTGAAAGGCTTATATTCCAATATTGTTCCCTACATAAAACAGGATACGGATGATTCACTATATCCAACTTCTGGTGAGGGGCGTAAAAAACTTTTGGTATATGCTATTTTTGACTTGCTTTCTCAAGATGAAGAAGAAAAGAAAATAAATATCTTCTTAATTGAGGAACCAGAAAATCATCTGCACCGTTCTATGCAGATAGCATTATCGCATATCTTATTTCTTGATGATAAATATCAATATTTGTTTATGACAACTCATTCGCCGTATGTGTTGGCTGAGATGGATCAAGTAAACCTGGTTCGTATATACAATGAAGACAAAATTGTGAGTAGAAGTGTTCTTTATGCAGTACCTGCTAAATTTAAAAGCCAACGAAAAATGTTAAATAGAGGATTGGTAGAAGCTATTTTTGCTGATAAGGTATTGCTTGTTGAAGGACCTTCTGAAAATGTTTTATTTGGAAAAGTCCTCTCAGAAATAAATCCATTTTATGAAGCTGATGGTATTTATATACTTCCAGTAGGAGGATTTGGATTTAAGCCATATTATGAAACTTTAGATGCGTTACAAATTGATAATATCATTAAAACAGATAACGATCTGAGAAAGATAAAGGGGAAGGAAGAATATAGCGTATTAGGGTTTTCAAGATTAAATAACTATATTGGGAAGAAAATTCTTCCAGATACACCTATTAATGACAGTAACGTTGAAGCAAAACGAAAATTATATGATGATAATCGAGAAAAACTTGATGAAATCAGAGTTGAATATTCATTATATTTATCGAGATGTAGTTTAGAGGAAGATCTGGATGAGGTTATTCATGATCAAATGATTATATATCTCTCAAATGCAGATGGAAATCCAATTGGATATTTGCAAGATGCCAAGAACAATCATATGGTTGAACTTGCTGAAAAACTTACTGCTGAGGATTGTAGACGTATTTATGAGCACTACAATTTTGCTTGTTTAAAGGAGGTAATGTTGTAATGCTGTCTCCAATACAAAAAGAAATTGTCGAAGAATCAGGTAACCTGATTGTAAGAGCAAGTGCAGGCACTGGTAAGACGCATACCATGGTATCTAAAATCGTGTATGATATTGAGTATCAGCATACGCATAAAGTGGTTGCAGCAATTACCTTTACAATAAAAGCAGCAAACGAAATTAAAGAACGTATGACAATAGATACAGCCGATCATTTCATTGGAACGAATAATAGTTTCGCTATTGAGGAAATTATTAAACCTTTTATGAAAGATGTATTTGGCATGGAATATAAGTTGGATATGAGTACGGATTATTCTACAAAAGTCAATACATTTGCAGAAGGGGTAGTCAAAATAAAAGATGAACAGATTTTATGTTCGTATCGAAATAGTAAGGAAAATTTTATATTTCAGCTTGCCTTAGATATTTTGAAAAAATCTAAAGCATGTCAATTGTATTTACAGGCAAAATATTTTAAAATTTATGTGGACGAATATCAGGATTGCGACAAGGATATGCATGCTCTTTTTTTGTATATCTGTGAGATATTACGAATAGATACTTTTGTTGTGGGGGATGAAAAACAATCTATTTATATGTGGCGTGGAGCATATCCCAAAGCGTTCATGAGCATTTGGGATAGACCAGATTTTTCAAAAAAGTTCATGAGAGATAATTTTCGCTCTTGTCAACAAATACAAAATTATTCAAATTTATTATGTAATGAAACCCGAGATTTGTATAAGCCGGTAAATGATTTATCTTCTATAATAATGGTATGTGCTACAGCACATAATTGGGTATCTTCAGTTATTCCTTACTTGGACACTGAAAAGAAATGCGCATTACTAAGATACAGCAATGCAGATGCGGAGACAGGATCAAATGAGTTGACAGATGGAAATGTTGAATTTACATATGTTCCACAAACACCTATTGCTGATATAACCACAGAAACAGCATGGTTGTATAGTGCTGTTGCAAAATTTTTTATTTTACCGAAGTATTCGATATTTGATTTTAGAGATGAAATACCTAATGAAGTAATTGGAAATAAGAAAGTTTTGAATTATATTAAAAACACATTCAGAATTTTAGATGAATGTATAAAGCAAGATGATGCGGTGGGGTTTGAAAAACAAATTGTGTTAATAGCTAATTATTTAGGATACGAGACGAGGTCGGAGCATTGCGAGCGATTATATAAAACAATTTGTGATAAGCGGTATCATTCTGCGTTTAAGATTGATGATTTGAAACGTATTGCTATTACATTTCATTCTTCAAAAGGATTAGAATTTGAACAAGTAATTATGTTTGTGTCAGATTATAGATTGTCAAGTGAGCAGGATATATATAACCATTATGTTGCAGCTACACGGGCAAAATCTAAATTGATTATGGTATATATCAATGGTGATTGGAACGCAAAGCAGTTTGCAAAAAATATAAATAGGATTTTAGCTGAATCAAATTTAAAAATGAGTGATGTAGCAACTGTTGTGAATTGTTTATGATGTAACTAATTATCAGATTTAGAAACAAAACTGTATTATCGGTGTAGATTTTATTTATGCCAGAAAGCGAATTTTTACAAAAGATCATAAAGTATGAAATATCATTGATGAATGCTGTGAAAGCCTTGAGTTCCTTGGACTTTCTGAAAATTGCTATATAATTTACAGTTTTGAAAGAACAGATCAGAATAATAAAAAATAGTGGAGGCGAGGGAAGAAATCCTGTGCCTTTAATATAGAAGCGTAGATATTTAGTGAAAGGAGAAAACGAAGAGATAATCCGAAAGTCTCTACTTTTGTTGCAGAGTTAATCTTATTTTTTATTAATGTTATTGAAGGATCAATTTCATTAAGAAGCCCTTCGGGAAGACATTTCTTTGTAATATTTATATTTGGGGTTTTATATTCGTGTTGAATATTTCAATAAAATCTTGAGAAATTACATAAAATATGATATCATACTTTGACTGTACAATAAATTTTTTGATTTTATCGATTAAATTTCGAAGAAAATATTCCTTGGAGGGGAAAATGAATAGATCATACAATAAGCTATGGAAGTTAATGATTGATAAAAAAATGAATAAAACACAACTTCGAGAAGCAGCAAGAATTACAAGCAATGCCATGGCTAAGCTTGGAAAAGATGAATCGGTCCCAGTTGAAACACTTGAGAAAATATGTCGAGTTTTAGATTGCACGATTGATGACATTATGGATATAAATAAGGATAATAAGGAGTAAATATATGTGTAAATTTAATGCCATTGATCTTTTTTGCGGAGCTGGTGGGCTTTCTCTTGGTTTTCAGCAAGCAGGATTTAATATTATTGTTGGTGTAGATAATGAGCCGGCAGCTCTTGAGACATTTGAATTCAATCATAAGGGTGCTATAGGATTAAACGCAGATTTATCAAAGCAAGAAACATTTGATTTGATATTGAAAACAGCTGGAGATAGAAAAATAGATGTGATAATTGCGGGACCTCCTTGTCAAGGTTTTTCATTGACAGGCCCAAGGAATTTTGACGATCCGAGAAACAAGCTTTATCTTGCAGTTATTGAGATGGTTAAACAATATAGTCCAAAAGGTTTTGTTATTGAGAATGTACCAGGCATGGCTACCATGTATAAGGGTCAGGTTAAAGATGAAGTTTTGAAACGTTTTACAGAAATGGGATATAATGTGGATTGCCGAATTCTTAAAGCGTGTGACTATGGTGTCCCTCAGATGAGAAAAAGGCTTGTATTTATGGGTGTAAGAAAGGATATCGGAGAGCCACATTTTCCAGAGGCTACATTTGGGCCAGAAACGCAAAAACCTTATAGAACCTGTAGAGATGCAATTTCAGATTTACCTAAAAGGATAAATGATTTAGGGAAAAATGAAGATGAATATGTAAAACCAGCAGAAACAGAATACCAACTTTTGATGAGAGGCAATTGTTCAATTCTTTATAATCATATTGCAACAAACCATAAACAGTTTGTAAAAGACACGATTGCGTTAGTTCCAGAAGGAGGAAATTATAAAGATCTTCCGAAAGGAGTGGGAGAAAGTAGAAATTTTCATATGGCGTGGACAAGACTTAATGGAAACGCTCCTGCTAGAACGGTAGATACGGGTCATAGAAATCTGTTTCATTATGAATTGAATCGTGTTCCAACAGTTCGTGAAAGTGCAAGAATTCAATCCTTCCCTGACAATTTTGTATTTAAAGGAACCCGAACAAAACAAGATCGACAAGTGGGTAATGCAGTTCCGCCTTTGTTGGGGCAGGTATTAGCAGAAGAATTATTAAAGATTTTTGAGAGAGGAAAAATTAATGCTTAATACAATAGACTTGTTTGTTGGTTGTGGAGGATTGTCGGAAGGATTTGAACAATCAAGAAAATACAAAATGATTGGAGCTGTAGAATGGGAACCTTCACCAGTTAAAGAACTTCGCAATCATTTAAAAAATAGATGGGGGATAAATGATGCGGAAGAAAGGGTTTTACAGTTTGATATTCAGCGAACAGAGGAACTCTTTAATGGGTGGGAAGATGAAAAGTTTGGAAGGTCTAAAGGTCTTGATGCTTTAGTTGGAAGTCAGCAATTAGATGTAATTATAGGAGGACCTCCTTGCCAAGCTTATTCTGTCGCTGGTAGAATTCGTGATGAACATGGAATGAGAGAAGACTATCGTAATTATTTATTTGAGTCATATCTTGAGGTTGTTCAGCATTATAAACCGAAGGTATTTGTATTTGAGAATGTTCCGGGAATTTTATCTGCAAAGCCGGGAGACGGATCTGTAAAAATTATAGATCTTATTCAAAAAGCATTTGCTGATGCAGGTTATGTAGTACTGCCTAATTTAAGTAATGCTATCATTGATATGACAGAATATGGGGTACCACAGAATAGAAAGCGTATTATTATATTAGGTGTATCAAAAGCGTACTATGGAGATAAAGCCGAAACAATGGTTGAGGAGTTTTACTCTTCATATCTACCAGAGTACAAAGTAGGGAAGAAGGCAACGGTAAGGGAAGCAATTGGTGATTTACCAAAACTTAAACCCTTAGATGAACCTATTTCTTATTCTGGTCGTAGGTTGTCGCATGAAATACCAGTTCCTTTAATAAATGGACATATATCACGCTATCACAGTAAAAGAGATATCGATTTATTTAGATTTTTAGAGGAGGATATTGCATCTGGAAGAAAGGAATACACAAATACTGAATCTCTAAAGGCGCTTTATACGAAATTAACAGGGAAAACTTCAAATGTACACAAGTACTATGTACTTAGGTGGAACGAACCAAGTAATTTGATCCCAGCACATTTGTTTAAGGATGGCCTTAGACATATTCATCCAGATCCTGAACAAGCAAGAACAATTACTGTTCGCGAAGCGGCGAGACTTCAAACATTTCCTGATGATTATTATTTTAATTGCAGTCAGACGGATGCTTTTAAAATGATTGGAAATGCAGTTCCACCATTGTTTGCAAAAAAAGTTGCTTATGCAGTTTATCATTTGATTCAGGAAAATTGAAGGAGAAAATCATGAAATATTATTTCAAACGTCTTGGCCATCAAGAATTAGGAAGTGTAAAAAACGGGAAAGCACAGAGAGGACGGTATATTTATATTTCAAAAGATGAAAATGTAGTAGATATTTTTCCGCCTCTTTCCAAAACAGTAACCAATGATTCATCTGTAATTCCAATTATTCCATTGTATCAAAGAATTGTCAAAAAAATATATTGTAATTATATCTATCATAATGATAAATATAATGTGCCTGGTGGAACAAGAGATGAATACAGACTCTACTCTAATAATGCACTTGAAGAAGATCAATTGTTATTTCAACCGGATGATATTTTGATTTTTAGAGCGGAAAAAGCGTCGAGTGTTCAAAAGGGAATATTAGGCCATGATGTTCCAGAAGCTGCAGTTGACGAGTCGAAAATTTATTTTTTATATAGGTGTTTTGATAAAAGTTCAGAATTATATAAAATGTGCGAAAAAGTCGTTAATGAATCTCATATTAGAGGAAAAGGACATGCAATTTATGAGGGTATAATTACAGAGATAGAGAAAGAAATCAAAAAACTATGTGAAAGAGATATTGATGAAATCGATACGGTTATTGAAGATACGGTGACAGCGAAGGCACAATCTGGAGATGTAGATGAAATGGCTAATCTATTTAATTCAGTATCGTTCAGAGATTTTGTTATGACTGGATATAAGAATAAATGTGCAATAACAGGAAATGTAATTCGTTATGGTTCGTTCATGAACCTTGAAGCTGCTCATATTTGGCCAAGATCTCATAAAGGCTTGTATTTACCAAGTAATGGTATTGCATTATGCAGAGATATGCATTGGGCATTTGATAAAGGCATGTTCACTATTGATGATAACTTTAAGGTAATTGTCCATCCAGAGGTGGAAAGTAATTATCTTAAAAAGTACAATCGCAAGTCATTATTTATTCCTGAAAATGCTTTTTTCAGACCAGACATAAATAATTTACATTATCATCAAACTCATATTTATGGTTTGTTTAAAACATCCGGATCTTTAGTAAAGGCAGCTGGATATTATGGAAATACAGCATCCGTTGTTAGCATGGTTGCTGAGGGCAAAGGATCATATGGATCAAATTCAAATAATTAAAGAGGAATATAGTGATTATTTAATCAAGGTTAACATGCTACAAAGCGAAAAATAATAAAATAGGAAGGTTTGAAGAATAATATGAGTTTCATATATAATTTACCAGACGAGCAATTAAATCCCAAACAATGCGAAACAGATTCTAACGCATTAGTTATTATTGGTGCAAATGGAGCAGGAAAAAGTAAGCTTGGTGCGTGGATAGAACAACAAGATTTAGAAAATATACATCGCATAGGAGCGCAACGAAACTTAAATTTTAATGAGAATATCACTCTAAAAAGCTATTCTCAGGCTGAAGATATTGTTTTCTGGGGTACTGCTGAAGAAAATCAAAAAAATGGTAAAGGATATCGGTGGGAATGGGGAAAATCATACACAACAAAGTTAATGAATGACTTTGAGGATGTACTTGCTGCCTTAATAGCGTTAAAAAATAATGAAAATGATAATTTCGTAAATCAATGTAAAAAGGCGGAAGAGACAAATAATGAAAAGCCTCATACCCCAGTAACTTCAATAGATAAGCTTTCGTATATTTGGAATGATGTTTTTCCACAGCGTGATTTGCTAATAGAGGATTCAAAATTTTATGCATTCTTGCAAAAAAACGGCAAAGAAATGAGATATTCAGCCAATCAAATGAGTGATGGGGAACGTTCAGTTCTTTATCTGGCATCTCAAGTACTTTGTGTTCCTAAAAATAAAATTCTGATAATTGACGAGCCAGAAATACACTTACATCGCTCTATTATGAATCGACTCTGGAAGGCTCTTGAGAAACATCGTCAGGATTGTCTTTTTATTTATATTACACATGATACGCAATTTGCTGCAATGCATGGAAATGCAGATAAAATATGGATTCAAGATTATGATGGCGAGCACTGGAAATTTAAGAAAATAGAAGATAACGATTTACCAGAAGAATTATTATTGGATATTCTCGGAAATAGAAATAATGTGCTTTTTGTTGAAGGAGAAAAAAATAGTTTTGACGTACAATTATATGGTGCTTTATATCCTTCTTATCATATAATCCCATGTGGAAGTTGTTCACAGGTTATTGAAAGAACAAAAGTGTTTAATAATAATCCTTCTCTCCATAATTGCAAAGTATATGGAATTATTGATAGAGATTATCGTTCGGATTATGAGATAGAAAAGTATAAAGAGAATAATATATTTACTCTTAATGTTGCAGAAGTTGAAAACTTATTTATTACCGAAGAGCTTATTCGTCTCATGGCAGAACACATGGGTAAAGAAGCCAATACAACTTTTGAAGAAATCAAAAAATATGTTATTCATACGAGGTTTTCACACCAAATAGAATCACAAATTTGCCAAAGTGTTGTTGCTCAGATAAAGTACAAACTTTCTTGTGTAGATATATCAAAACAAAACAGTGAAAAAGCCAAAGCAAGCTTAGAAACTGCATTCAAATCTATTAATTATGAGCAAGTTAGTTCCAATGAAACGGAAAAGTTTCAAAAAATATTATCTGAACAAAATTATGCAGATGTTATCAAGGTATTTAACGAAAAAGGAATAGCGAAGTCAATTGGTCAATATTTCAATATTGATAATTCATCATATTGTACTACTGTAATCAGCCTTCTTAATGGCTCAAAACATAATGATATAGTTGCTGCTTTGTTACCATATTTTCCAACCGAAATACCTCGGTAGTTCAGGATATAGGTATTTTATTGGTGATAAACACCGGAGACCACAATTTCAGATATCTTTGCTGTTTTTGTGTCACTTGGACCTAGGAAAGTTACTACATAATTCAAATTATTTTAGTTATGTTTTGGTAGCAAAATTATCCGATGATAAGGCAAGTGTTAAATTGTTTGAATCAAGGTGAGTATATACGTTTAGAAAGTAAAAAAAGATTTTGAAATGGAATTTATAAAAATTTCTTTATCATCATAAAGGAAAATGAAATGGAAACCATTCATCTAATAAAGGGCATACTTAAAAGAAAAGAGAATCGCAGTGCCCATGACCATCACAGAATTTCAGAATAGTATCCAAACACTATTTACTACTTTTCAAGAGAAAGAAGTACAAGAGCAAGATCCACCCGTGTATTACAGTATTGTCATTTTGACAATTTTGTAT
>OGYG01000776.1_pt1 | contig 27736 bp, 29 predicted proteins | sample 1576481 | NCBI WGS metagenome assembly OGYG01 (sample SAMEA3541497, study PRJEB24748) | human gut metagenome | biome: human gut; feature: human-associated habitat; material: faeces | place: China | collected 2012 | reverse complement strand
TAGTAGAAAATGGTATCACGCCTGATATTGTTGCCGGCCTCTCTTTGGGGGAATATTCTGCCCTGGTTGCGGCTGGAGCTCTTTCGTTTGAAGATGCAGTAGCTTTGGTTGCGAAACGAGGTGAATTCATGGAAACGGCAGCTCCCGCTGGAAGTGGGAAAATGGTTGCTGTTATGAATACAGATCCAAGTTTGATCGAAGAGATTTGTCAACAAGCATCTGAAAAGGGTGTAGTGACACCAGCTAACTACAATACACCCGCACAAATTGTGATTGGTGGTGAGGTTGCAGCTGTGGACTATGCTGTGGAACTATTGCAGGAAACAGGTGCCAAACGCTTGATCCCTTTGAATGTGTCAGGTCCATTCCACACAGCCTTACTGGAATCTGCTAGTCAAAAATTGGCGGCTGAACTAGAAAAAGTATCATTTAATGATTTTGATCTTCCTTTAGTTGGGAATACAGAAGCTACTATCATGAAGTCAGAAGATGTGAAAGCACTTTTGGCCCGTCAAGTAAAAGAACCGGTTCGTTTCTATGATTCAATTGCTACGATTCAAGACTTTGGTGTAGATGAAGTCATCGAGATCGGACCTGGAAAAGTCTTGTCAGGATTCTTGAAGAAAATTGATAAAACTCTTCCAACTCATAACGTCGAAGATCAGGCTAGTCTAGATGCACTTCTGAATGCTTAAAACGAGGTAAAGATGGAACTTAAAAATAAAAATGTTTTTGTAACAGGTTCAACACGCGGAATTGGATTGGCTGTGGCTCATAAATTTGCGAGTCTCGGTGCCAATGTTGTCCTAAATGGACGTTCTGAAATTTCTGAGGACTTGCTTGCACAGTTTGCTGACTATGGTGTGACTGTTGTTGGTATTTCTGGGGATATTTCGAATGGCGAAGATGCTCAACGTATGGTGGCTGAAGCAATTGAAAAGCTTGGGAGTGTTGATGTTTTGGTCAATAACGCTGGCATCACAAATGACAAGTTGATGTTGAAAATGACTGAAGAAGATTTTGAACGGGTCTTGAAAATCAACTTGACTGGTGCCTTCAATATGACACAAGCTGTCTTAAAACCAATGTCTAAGGCGCGTCAAGGTGCCATTATCAACATGTCCTCTGTTGTTGGTCTAATGGGGAATATTGGTCAAGCGAACTATGCAGCTTCAAAAGCTGGATTGATTGGTTTTACCAAATCCGTTGCGCGTGAAGTTGCGGCTCGTGGCGTTCGTGTGAATGCCATTGCACCTGGTTTCATTGAATCAGATATGACAGACGCTATTCCAGAGAAAATGAAAGATGCCATGCTAGCTCAAGTGCCAATGAAACGAATTGGTCAAGCTGAAGAAGTGGCAGAAGTTGCGGCTTTCTTGGCAGGTCAAGAATATTTAACTGGTCAAACAATTGCCATTGATGGCGGCATGACTATGCAATAATGAATGCTTACTGATCGAAAATCACTTACTTAAATATCCATCCGACAAAAGGAGAATATATATGTCTACAAATCGTGTTGTTGTTACAGGTTACGGTGTAACCTCACCAATCGGAAATACACCAGAGGAGTTCTGGAATAGCCTTCATGAAGGAAAAATTGGAATCAAGCCCATTACGAAATTTGATGCTTCTGAAATTCCAGTCTTTAATGCTGGTGAAATTCAAGATTTCCCATTCGATAAATATTTTGTGAAAAAAGATCAAAATCGTATGGATACTTACTCATTGTATGCAATCTATGCTGCGATGGAAGCTATTGAAAATTCAGGCTTGAATATGGAAGAAGAAGACCGTGATCGAGTAGGCGTGATTGTATCATCTGGTATCGGTGGTTTGCAAGAATTGGAAGATCAAATTATCCGGATGCATGAACGTGGGATGAAGAGAATCCAACCAATGTTTATTCCAAAAGCTCTTTCAAACATGGGTGCTGGAAACATCGCACTTAAGATTGGGGCTCAAGGGGTATGTAAATCCGTAACAACAGCTTGTGCTTCTGCTAATGATGCCATTGGTGAAGCTTTCCGTGAAATTAAATTTGGTATGCATGATGTTGTTTTGGCAGGTGGTGCTGAAGCTTCAATTACCAAGATTGGTATCGGTGGTTTTAATGCCCTTACGGCCCTTTCAACAACGGAAGATCCAGAACGTTCATCTATCCCATTTGACAAAGACCGTAATGGTTTTGTGATGGGTGAAGGTGCAGGGGTTCTTGTCATCGAAAGCTTGGAACATGCCCAAAAACGTGGTGCTAATATTTTAGCTGAAATTGTTGGTTACGGTTCGAACTGTGATGCCTACCATATGACAACACCGACACCAGATGGTTCAGGTGCTGCTAAAGCGATTAAATTAGCGATCAATGAAGCGGGTATCAAGCCTGAAGATGTCGATTATGTCAATGCGCATGGTACATCTACACCTGCTAATGAGAAAGGTGAAAGCGGAGCTATTGTTTCTGTCCTTGGTAAAGAAGTTCCTGTATCATCTACTAAATCATTTACAGGACACTTGTTAGGTGCTGCTGGTGCGGTTGAAGCGATTGCTACCATCGAAGCGATTCGTCACAGCTTTGTACCAAAAACTGCTGGTACTAAAGAATTGTCTGACTATATCGAAGCAAACGTTGTTTATGGTGAAGGTCAAGAAGCGGATATTCAGTACGCTATCTCAAATACCTTTGGTTTTGGAGGACACAATGCTGTTCTGGCCTTTAAACGTTGGGAGGGTTAATTCATGAATATTTCTGAAATCAAAGATTTGTTGGCTCAATTTGATGCGTCAACTTTGCGTGAATTCTCATATAAAAATAATGGCGAAGAATTGAATTTGAGTAAAAACCAAACGAGTTCAGTTGCGGCTACACCGGTTGCTCCTGCAGTTGAAGTGGTAGCAGCTCCTCAAACTCCTGTAGTAGCCCCTGTTGTTGAAGCATCAGCAACTCCAGCTGTAGCGGCTGAACCAGTTGCTGCTCCAGCTCAGGCTGCAGAAGGTGATGTGGTTGAAAGTCCATTGGTTGGGGTGGCTTACTTGTCGCCAGCACCGGATAAACCAGCCTTTGTATCTGTAGGAGACAAAGTTACTAAGGGTCAAACACTCTTGATTATCGAAGCCATGAAAGTGATGAATGAAGTCCCAGCACCAAAAGATGGGGTAGTCACTGAAATTTTGGTAACGAATGAAGAAATGGTTGAATTTGGAAAAGGATTGGTTCGAATCAAATGACAATTGATATTAATGCTATTCGTGAGGCTTTGCCGCATCGTTACCCAATGCTTTTGGTGGATCGCGTTATAGAAACAAGCGAAGATACGATTGTTGCCATTAAAAACGTGACAATTAATGAACCATTTTTTAATGGACATTTTCCACAATATCCTGTTATGCCAGGTGTTCTCATCATGGAAGCTTTGGCACAAACAGCAGGTGTACTAGAGTTGTCAAAACCTGAAAATAAAGGGAAATTAGTCTTTTATGCAGGGATGGACAAGGTGAAGTTTAAAAAACAAGTCGTTCCAGGAGATCAACTGGTGATGACAGCTACTTTTGTCAAACGTCGTGGAACCATTGCTGTTGTTGAAGCGAAAGCAGAGGTAGACGGTAAGCTTGCAGCTTCAGGAACGCTTACGTTTGCAATTGGAAATTAAGAAAGGCCTATCTATGTTTCGTAAGATCTTAATCGCCAATCGTGGTGAGATTGCAGTACGCATTATTCGTGCGGCTCGTGAACTTGGCATCGAGACGGTTGCAGTGTATTCTACTGCTGATAAAGAAGCCTTGCATACCTTACTAGCGGATGAAGCAGTCTGTATTGGACCTGCTAAATCAACAGAGTCTTATTTGAATATGAGTGCTGTCTTGTCTGCAGCTGTTCTAACTGGTGCAGAAGCTATCCACCCTGGTTTTGGATTTTTAAGTGAAAACTCAAAATTTGCAACCATGTGTGAGGAAGTGGGCATTAAGTTTATTGGTCCTTCTGCTAAAGTCATGGATTTGATGGGGGATAAGATTAATGCTCGTAAACAGATGATCAAAGCAGGAGTGCCTGTTATTCCTGGATCAGATGGTGAAGTGTATACTGCTGAAGAAGCCCTCGAGATTGCAGAACGTATTGGTTACCCTGTGATGTTGAAAGCATCTGCAGGAGGCGGTGGTAAGGGAATTCGAAAGGTTGAAAAACCAGAAGATTTGGTTGCTGCTTTTGAATCTGCTTCCTCAGAAGCTCAAGCTGCTTTTGGGAATGGTGCCATGTATATGGAGCGGGTGATTTATCCGGCACGCCACATTGAAGTACAGATTTTAGCTGATCAGCATGGACATGTCATTCACTTAGGTGAACGCGATTGCTCTCTTCAACGAAATAACCAAAAAGTTTTAGAAGAATCCCCTTCAATTGCTATCGGAAAAACTCTTCGTAATCAAATTGGTTCTGCTGCTGTTCGGGCTGCTGAATCAGTTGGGTATGAGAATGCTGGAACGATTGAATTCTTGTATGATGAAGGCAAGGGTGAGTTCTACTTTATGGAAATGAATACCCGTGTGCAAGTAGAGCATCCTGTCACGGAATTTGTAACAGGAGTTGATATCGTTAAGGAACAGATTAAAATCGCAGCTGGCCAAGAATTATCCGTTACTCAAGAGGATATTGTCATTAAAGGCCATGCGATTGAATGCCGGATCAATGCGGAAAATCCTTCCTTTAACTTTGCACCAAGCCCAGGTAAGATCACTAATCTCTATCTTCCAAGTGGTGGGGTTGGCTTGCGTGTGGATTCTGCTGTGTATCCTGGTTATACGATTCCACCATACTATGATAGTATGATTGCCAAGATCATTGTCCATGGTGAAAATCGCTTTGATGCACTGATGAAAATGCAGCGTGCTCTTTATGAGTTGGAAATCGATGGTGTCACAACCAATAGCAGTTTCCAGTTGGATTTGATTTCAGATTCACATGTGATCGCTGGTGATTATGACACTGCATTTTTGATGGAACAATTCCTTCCAAATTATAATAAGGAATGATGAAAAAGCCTGGACTTGTGAGGGAAGTATGAACATCATCTTCACAGTTTCAGGCTTTTATAGTAATGCTGCAGATACTGTAGCATATTATAAGGAGTAAGTAATGGCATTATTTTCTAAAAAAGATAAATATATTCGGATCAATCCGAATAGGTCAGCCTGGAAGGAGCCTCAGCCAAAACCTGAAGTTCCTGATGAACTATTTTCACAATGCCCAGGTTGTAAACATACCATTTACCAAAAGGATTTAGGTAGTGAACGGGTCTGCCCGAATTGTGGCTATACCTTCCGTATTTCTGCTAAAGAACGCCTGGCGCTGACAGTGGATCCAGCTAGCTTTGAAGAAATGTTTACAGGAATCGAAACGACAGATCCTTTGAATTTTCCTAATTATAAGAAGAAACTAGCAGCAGTGCGGGAAATGACGGGACTGGATGAAGCTGTCCTGACTGGAACTGCCTTGATTAAAGGGCAAAAAGTTGCGCTTGGGATCATGGATTCCAACTTTATCATGGCTTCAATGGGTTCTGTAGTAGGCGAAAAAATTACTCGTTTATTTGAATTTGCGACAAAAGAAAAATTGCCAGTTGTTCTCTTTACCGCTTCTGGTGGCGCTCGGATGCAAGAAGGAATCGTGAGTTTGATGCAAATGGCAAAAATTTCTGCGGCTGTTCAACGTCATTCTAAAGAAAAATTATTCTATTTGACGGTATTGACAGATCCGACAACCGGTGGGGTAACGGCTTCATTTGCTATGGAAGGTGATATTATCATGGCAGAGAGTCAGGCCTTGGTTGGTTTTGCCGGTCGGCGCGTGATCGAATCAACTGTGCGTGAGAAATTGCCAGATGATTTCCAAAAAGCAGAATTTCTGCAAGAACATGGATTTGTAGACTTGATCGTGGAGAGAAGCCAAATCCGAGCAACGATTGGACAATTATTGGCCCTTCATGGAGGTAAACATGAGTAAAATAACACAGATTATTAAAGAGGCACGTGACCAAGGAAGATTGACTGCGCTTGATTTTGCTCAAGGAATTTTTGATGATTTTATCGAATTACATGGAGATCGAAACTTCCGTGATGATGGTGCGGTGATTGGTGGGATTGGACGCTTAGGCGATCAAACGGTTACAGTCGTTGGAATCCAAAAAGGAAAAAATCTTCAAGATAATCTAAAACGTAATTTTGGGCAACCCCATCCAGAAGGCTATCGAAAAGCTTTGCGCCTCATGAAGCAAGCGGAGAAATTTGGTCGTCCAGTTGTGACCTTTATCAATACAGCGGGTGCTTATCCTGGTGTTGGTGCTGAAGAACGAGGACAAGGTGAAGCCATTGCCCGTAACCTCATGGAAATGAGTGATCTAAAAGTTCCAATTATCGCGATTATCATCGGAGAAGGTGGCTCTGGTGGTGCCTTGGCTCTTGCTGTGGCAGATAAGGTCTGGATGCTTGAGAACTCCATCTATGCGGTCTTGAGTCCAGAAGGTTTTGCCTCTATTCTTTGGAAAGATGGAAGTCGTGCCATGGAAGCAGCAGAGTTGATGAAGATTACTTCTCACGAATTGTTAAATATGGAAATTGTCGATAAGGTGATTCCCGAGCATGGATTTTCAAATGGAGAACTACTGGCTCAAGTGAAGAAGGAATTACAGGAAGAGTTAAAGGTTTTACAAGCTTTACCTCTCGAAGAGCTTCTGGAGCAACGCTACCAACGTTTTCGTAAATATTAAAAAACTGAGCTTGCAATTTGCAAGACTCAGTTTTTTTAAACTTTATTTTGGTGCGATGACTTCTGCGCCACCCATGTATGGGCGAAGGACTTCTGGAATGGTCACAGAACCGTCTTCGTTTTGGTAGTTTTCAAGAATAGCAGCGACGGTACGTCCGACAGCCAACCCTGAACCGTTCAAAGTGTGAAGGAGTTTTACCTTGCCATCTGCTTCATCACGATAGCGGATTTGCGCACGGCGAGCTTGGAAATCTTCTGTATTAGAACAGCTTGAGATTTCACGGTAGGTGTTTTGCGCTGGAATCCATACTTCCAAGTCATAAGTCTTGGCAGCTGAGAAGCCCATGTCTCCCGTTGAGAGAGCTACTACACGGTATGGAAGGTTCAGTTTTTGAAGGATATTTTCAGCATTGACAACCATTTTTTCCAATTCATCATATGAATCTTCTGGTTTGGCAAATTTCACCATTTCAACCTTATGGAATTGGTGCAAACGGATCAAGCCACGGGTATCACGACCGGCTGAACCAGCTTCTGAACGGAAAGATGGACTCATAGCGGTGAAGTAGATTGGAAGATCTTTCCCATCAAGAATTTCATCGCGATAGTAGTTTGTCAAAGGAACTTCAGCTGTTGGAATGAGGACATAATTGGTATCGCTAAGTTCAAAAGTATCTTCCTTGAATTTTGGATACTGACCAGTACCAAACATAGAATCATGGTTGACCATGTAAGGAGGGATGACTTCAGTGTAGCCTTCCTTGCCATGTTCGTCCAACATGAAGTTGTAGATAGCACGTTCTAAGCGAGCTCCAAGTCCTTTGTAGAAGAGGAAACGAGCACCAGTGACTTTAGCCCCGCGTTCCCAGTCAAGGATATCTAAGTCCTCACCAAGGTCCCAGTGGGCTTTTGGTTCAAAGTCAAACTCACGAGGAGTTCCCCAACGGCGAACTTCTACGTTATCGTCTTCGTCTGCACCAATAGGAACACTGTCAGCTGGAATGTTTGGAAGAGTCGTAGTAAATTCTGTCAATTTGGCATCGATTTCCGCTAATTCGGAATCCAATGCTTTGACTTCTGCAGAAAGAGTTTGCATGGCAGCAATTTTATCATCTGCATTTTCCTTATTGCGCTTAGCTTGAGCGATTTCAGCAGAGACCGTATTACGCTCAGCCTTGAGAGTTTCAACCTTGACCAAGATGTCACGACGCTTGGCATCAATTTCTTTCATCTCATTTAAGATAGTAGCGTCTACCCCACGTGTCGCTAATTTTTCAGCAACCGCATCAAAGTCTGTACGAATTCGTTTGATATCTAACATAGCTTCTCCTTTAACAAAAAACACACCTGTTATAGTGTTGGAGTGGCAGGGCCACGGTTCCATCCAACTTCACAGGTGTGCACTTGATTCAATATTGTATTTTAAAGAAACGGTAGAATTTCAATTAAGGTTTCTATCTGCTCACAGCAACCGCAGACTTTCTGAAAGAGCCTCTTAATTTACTTATCCGTTTGCGTCTATTATACAAGAAAAGAAGCTATTTTGCAAATAGATTTTTTAATTTAGCTGTGATGGTTTGAATCAAGGTCGGTAATCTGACAATTTTATCATTTCCAAGATGTTCTCGAGCAATTTTTAAGATTTTTCCCGAATCTTTAGAAGCAAAGAGAAATTTTGATTCCTTGGTATAGATTTCAAAATGGCGGCTAATTTTATGTCCGGATACATTAGCTCCGATTTGTTCGATATCCTTCCAGGGAATTTGGACGTAATCTTCTACATTAGCATCTGCGTAAAATTCAAAAGCCACGTCACCAACTAACATTTTTCCAACCTTTCCTCCCACTCCTAGATAAGAGACACCTGTGGTATGGAATTCAACGGTTTTATTCTGCGATTGCGCCATTTTTTCCTCCTGATTTCAAGTAAGTCTATTATATCATAATAAAAAGAAGGTCGAAACCTTCTTTTTGTTGATTTTTGCTTACATCAAGCCCGCAACGTGTGCCAAGACACCGATGACAAAGAGGGCGATGATGATGGTGATAGGAGATACTTTTTTCTTTAGCAACCACATACAAGCAAAAGTAAGAAGTAAGCCCATCAAACCAGGAATCAATGAATCCAAGTTTTGTTGGAAAGTCGTAACTTTTTCAGGTGTTTGAGATAGGCCTGAACCAACTTGAGCGAAGGCTTCTTGGATTCCCTTGTATCCTTCAGGAAGTTTATCCCAGTGGATATAAGCCTTGTCGTCTAATTTAACAGAAGAAACATTGAAGATGAATTTAATCGATACCCAACGTTCTACTAAGACAGCGAGGATGAACATACCAAGGATAGATGCACCTTTTGTGATGTCTTGCAAGATACCACCAGACATATCTTTAGTAATTTCAGAACCAGCTTTGTATCCGAGTTCTTGGGTGTACCACAAGAAGGACATACGAATTGCGTTCCATGCAAAGAAGAAGATGAGTGGACCAAGGATGTTACCAGTTAAGGCAAGAGATGCTCCAAGAGCTCCCAAGATTGGACGAACTGTAAACCAGAAGACTGGATCGCCAATACCAGCCAAAGGCCCCATCATACCGATTTTCACCCCTTGGATAGCTGCATCATCAATAGCAGCACCGTTTGCTTTTTCTTCTTCAAGGGCAAGAGTAACCCCGATGATTGGAGCAGCTACGTATGGGTGAGTGTTGAAGAACTCCATGTGACGCTCAAGAGCTGCCGCTTGGTCTTCTTTCTTGGTGTAGAGTTTTTTGATAGCTGGGATCAATGAGTAAGCCCAACCCAAGTTTTGCATCCGTTCGTAGTTCCAAGAACCTTGCAAGAAGGTTGAACGCCACCAAACTTTTTGACGATCTGATTTAGATAATTGTAATTTTTCAGTCATGATAGTGTCACACCTTTCTTAATAGTCTTCGAGAATATCGCCGATTGGGTCATTAGAAGTAGCGACTCCGCCACCACCATTTCCACCTTTTTTAGAAAGAGAAAGGTAGATCAAGGCAAGGGCAACACCAATCGCTCCAAGAGCGATCAAGGTCAATTGGCTAACAGCCGCAAGAGCAAAACCAATGGCAAAGAATGGCCATACTTCACGGCTTGCCATCATGTTGATAACCATAGCGTACCCTACAGCTACGACCATACCACCACCGATTTGCATACCGTCTGACAACCAAGCAGGCATCGCTTCAAGCGCACCTTTAACAGTTTCAGCAGGGATCATCAAAAGAAGGGCTGCAGGAATCGCGATACGGAGACCTTGAAGAAGAAGGGCTACAAAGTGTGCACGTTCTACCCCTTTGATATCGCCTTTTTTAGCAGCGGCATCAGCAGTGTGAACCAAACCAACGGAGAGGGTACGCACGATCATTGTCAAGAAAAGACCAGCAACTGCAAGTGGAATAGCGACACCTTGAGCCACAGCAATTCCTTTAGAGCTAAAGTCACCACCAAGAACCAAGATAATCGCAGCAGCGACTGATGCAAGAGCTGCATCGGGTGCAACTGCGGCACCAATGTTTGCCCAGCCAAGTGCAAGTAATTGAAGGGAACCACCAAGCATAACACCGGCAGTCAAGTTACCTGTTACCAAACCGATTAAGGTACAAGCAACAAGTGGTTGGTGGAATTGGAATTGGTCAAGGATACCTTCAAGACCTGCTAAGAAGGCAACAACGACCACTAATACCATAGAAATAATAGACATGTTTAAAATCCTTTCGTAAGTAATCGATTATTGAACGTTAGCTTTGTTAATTAAGTCAAACAAATCTTTCTTAGAGTCATTTGGCACTTTACGGACGTCAAATTCTACTCCAAGATCACGCATTTTTTCAAAAGTAGCCACGTCATCTTTATCCATTGACAACACATTGTTAACCATGGTTTTACCAGTTGAGTGGGCCATTGAACCAACGTTCAAGGTTTTAATCGGAACACCACCCTCGATGGCGCGAAGAGCATCTTGAGGTGTTTCAAATAAGATCAAAGCATGGGTATTTCCAAAGCGAGGGTCTTTAGCAACCTCAATCAATTTTTGAATTGGGACAACGTTTGCTTTCACACCATTTGGTGCCGCTTGCTTGATCAACTCTTTACGGAGTTCATCTTTTGCAACAGAATCTGAAGCAACAATGATCCGATCGGCTTTTGAATCGGGTGTCCAAGCAGTTGCGACTTGTCCATGAAGGAGACGAGTATCGAGACGAGCAAGGTTGATCTTGAGTTTGCCATCTCCGATCACTGTTCCCTCTGGAATAGCAGCTTGGGCAACAGGAGCAGCTGAAGCAGTACTTGCTTCTTCGACAGGATTCAATTCTTCTGGGAGAGCTTTGACACCGTCTTTTGCTTCCTTGATGATGTTTGCAGCGACTTGATCAACGCCGGCATTTGCATCCATCAAACGCTCTGTATAAGCTTGAATCAACATCGGAAGGTTTAATCCAGTAATGATCGCAAATTTACGATCGGGATTTTCCCCCATGACACGACTAGCTTGGTTAAATGGAGAACCACTCCAAAGGTCAGCCAAAACCAAGATTTCATCTTCTGCATCAAATGCAGCAACAGCAGCATTGAATTTAGCATAGAGATCATCTGGGCCTTCACTTGGCATGAACGTAACCACTTGAACTTTCTCTTGATCCCCAAAGATCATAGAGCCGGATTGGTGGATTCCAGCTGCAAATTCACCGTGGCTAGCAATAATGATACCAATACTCATTATTGACATTCCTCCTTATAAAATTTGTTTGACTTTCAGTTTAAGAAAACTTTAAGCTTCTTTATTATAATCCGTTTTCATATTTAAGTCAATTTTTCTGTCATCATAAACAGGTAAAAAAGCATCTTTGTTATATTAATTTGTCACTTGCGCATACGGCTTGCTACAAGAGTTTTTCTGACTCTCCTACTTGGTAAGTCTATAAAAAGTGGCGTCATGATGGCTAATCTTTATAGGGGGGAGTGGATTCTAACATTGTGAAAATCACTGCTAAAACTGAAAAAGCAAAATAAAAATAGAATGACTTAGCGATGCTCTGCTTGGAAACAAGAAAAAAGACTGGCCCCATTGGACCAGTCATGTAGGTTCGTTTATTAGTTAGTGAAGTCAAGTACCATACGTCCTTGAATGGTTCCAGCTTCCATTTCGTCAAAGACTTTAACAGCATCTTCTACTGGACGTTTTTGGACGACAGGGACTACCAAGCCTTCTGCACCAAATTGGAAGGCTTCTTCCAAGTCTTTACGAGTTCCTACAAGAGAACCAATGACTTGGATACCATCTAATACAGTTTTCACAATGCTGAGGTCCATCATTTCAGAAGGAAGACCAACTGCGACAATGCGGCCACCTGCACGAACAGAATCTACTGCTTGGTTGAAAGCTACTTTAGAAACAGCTGTTACGACAGCAGAGTGAGCTCCACCATTTGTTTTTTCTTTAATCAATCCTGGGACATCTTCAACTTCGCGACCGTTGATGACAAAGTCTGCACCAACTTCTTTCGCCAATTCTAGTTTATCATTGTTGATATCGACAGCGATGACATGTGCGTTGAAGACTTTCTTAGCATATTGAACAGCCAAGTTTCCTAGTCCACCAGCTCCATAGATAACAATCCATTGTCCTGGTTCAGCTTTGGCTTCTTTGATGGCTTTATAAGTGGTAACACCTGCACACGTAATAGAAGATGCTTGGGCTGGATCTAATCCTTCAGGTACTTTCACTGCGTAATCTGCAGTAACGATACATTGTTCAGCCATCCCTCCATCAACAGAGTAACCAGCATTTTTTACAGTACGGCAAAGAGTTTCACGACCAGTTGTACAGTATTCACAAGTTCCACATCCTTCGAAGAACCATGCGACACTGACACGATCCCCAACCTTTAGGCTCTTAACATCTGGAGCAACTTCTTTAACAATACCGATTCCTTCGTGTCCAAGAACACGGCCTGGAACTTTACCAAAGTCTCCGTGAGCAACGTGCAAGTCAGTGTGGCAGACACCACAGTATTCGATTTGAACAAGAGCTTCCCCTGTTTCAAGTGGACGCATGTCTTTGTTTGCAACGATTTCAACACCAGTACCTTCTGGATTTACAACAACAGCTTTCATTTTGTTCCTCCTTAAGTGAACGAGAAGCGGTTTAGAATTTTTGAAAGCGCTTCTTTAATAACTATGTTAATAATATCACAAATTAGATGACGAGGCAATGAAAAAATGGAAAAAAGGGGCGGTATTGATTAACCGATTAAGGATTTGGCGAAGAAAAAGACATGAGGGGATAACTCATGTCTGTTAGTTTTATAAGAATAATTGAATGAGTTGGCGCGCGACACCATCTTCGTTATTTGTGAAATCTGTGACGGAATCCGCGTAAGGGAGAAGGACGGAGCTAGCATTTTTCATGGCGTATCCATGGCCAGCAAGAGCTAGCATCTCAGTATCGTTGTGCTCGTCTCCAAAGGCAATTAAATCCTTCTGGTCCATATTGAGTTTATCTAGAAGGTAGGATAGAGCAGATGCTTTGGTCACATTTTTGGGATTGCATTCCAGAATATTTAAGGGACCACCCCAAGTATTGATAGACAGATTGTAGTCATAATGCCGATTCATTTCATCTGCCAGAGCATATTTGTCTTCCGCTTTCGTTTGAAAGAGAATACAGTTTGGGTCGCTCGTTACCCGTTCGGGGTTGAATTGATTTTCTGGTTGGAAAGCCTCAATACCGAATAATTTAGGGTCTGCAACGTGCTCATTTGGATCGGTAATAAAGAATTTATTGCGGTATTCGCCAGCGATAAAGTCCGCTTGGATGGTGTCTCGGTTAGCGACCATATCTAGCAGGTATTTTTTATCTAAAGTCAAACATTGTTCATCTGTCCATTTTTTCTCAGGTAGATGCGTAAGGGAGCCGTTAAAATTGATCATCGGAGTATCTAGCTCTAGTTGTTTGTAATAGGTATGTGCCATACGGTAGGGGCGGCCTGTTGTAATAATGACTTTATGACCAAGAGCACTAATTTTTTTAATGGTCTCAATGGTAAAGTCGCTCAATTTGCTTTCGGAATTTAAGAGGGTACCGTCTAGATCTAGAGCGATCATCTTTTTATGCATATTTCAGTTCCTTTCGAGAAGAATGAGACCATTATATCAGAAAAATCGGAAAAGCGCTCAAAAATCGAGAAGAGAAGCGGGATTTCTTGAAAGACGAAAGATCTTTTGATAGAATAGATATAACGTTCGCAAATTGATTGGGAGCGAGAATGATGAAAAAGGAGTTTATTCTGAAATGGATAAGTTTTTTAAACTTTCAGAACATGGAACCACTGTTCGAACAGAGGTTCTTGCTGGTTTGACAACCTTTTTTGCGATGAGTTATATCCTCTTCGTAAACCCTCAAATGTTGTCACAAACAGGTATGCCAGCTCAAGGGGTCTTCCTTGCAACGATTATTGGATCCGTTGTCGGAACCTTGATGATGGCTTTTTATGCCAATTTACCTTATGCACAAGCACCTGGGATGGGCTTGAATGCCTTCTTTACCTTTACCGTTGTATTTGGTATGGGCTACTCATGGCAGGAAGCTTTGGGAATGGTCTTCATTTGTGGTGTGATCTCATTGATTATCACATTGACAAATGTTCGGAAGATGATCATCGAATCGATTCCGACTGCTCTTCGCTCTGCTATTTCAGCGGGGATCGGGATTTTCTTGGCCTATGTTGGGATTAAGAATGCAGGATTTTTAAAATTCACGATTGACCCTCATACTTATACAGTGGTCGGGGAAGGAGCAGATAAGGCGAATGCAACGATCTCAGCCAATGCATCTGCTGTTCCTGGATTGGTTGATTTTAACAATCCAGCTGTCCTCTTGGCTCTTGTTGGTCTTGCGATTACTATTTTCTTTGTTGTCAAAGGGATTAAGGGAGGGATTATCCTTTCTATCTTAGCAACGACTGTGCTTGGAATTCTCATCCATGTGGTTGATATCACTAAAATTGACTTTGCAAGTAATCATCTAGGAGCTGCCTTTAATGATTTAGGCACGATCTTTGGTCAAGCTTTGGGATCGAAAGGATTGGGATCTTTGATTTCCAATACGTCTCGTTTGCCTGAGACCTTAATGGCCATCTTAGCCTTCTCCTTGACTGATATTTTTGATACAATCGGAACTTTGATCGGTACGGGTGAAAAAGTTGGGATTGTTGCGACAAATGGGGAAAACCATCAATCAGCGAAATTAGATAAGGCCCTCTATTCAGACCTTGTAGCGACTTCAGTCGGAGCTATTGCAGGAACTTCAAACGTAACGACGTATGTTGAATCTGCAGCTGGTATTGGAGCTGGTGGACGCACTGGTTTGACAGCCTTGGTTGTAGCGATCTGTTTTGCTATTTCAAGTCTCTTTAGTCCTTTGTTGGCGATTGTACCGACCGCTGCTACAGCTCCAATTTTGATTGTTGTTGGGATCATGATGTTGAGTGGCTTGAAAAATATCCATTGGGAAGATATGTCAGAAGCAGTTCCTGCCTTCTTCACCTCTATCTTTATGGGCTTCAGCTACTCGATTACTCAAGGGATCGCTGCTGGATTTATCACCTATAGCTTGGTGAAAGTGGTTAAAGGACAAGCCAAAGAAGTGCATAGCATGATTTGGATCCTAGATGTTCTCTTTATTTTAAACTACGTTAGCATGGCCTTGAATTAGTTATCAGGGAAATATTTAAAAAGGAATGGGAGTGGTTTCCCATTCCTTTCAGATTGAAGACAAAGTTATACCAAAAACATTCCTTAGGTGAGTACGGACGTCAGCGAACTTCTTTGAAGTTCCATGACTAATTATTGAGCCTACGGTCTCAATAATTCCGAGTGTCTGAAACGTTATTGTTTCAGACACTTTTCTCACAGCGGAAAGTTTCAGTATTTTCTTAAATCGATTTAAAAATTGGAACTCAAATTTATTTTTTTGCAGAATCACTTAACTTATTTTACTTTAAAATAGTTTGACTATCTATCTAAAAAGCAAACCTGAGTGGAACAATTTCTAAAAGAAAGAGCAGATTTTTAAAAAGTTTGGTATAATAGAGAAATGATTAGTCACAATGAAACGGAGCTGATCGCTCTAGGGAAACAGCTAGGAAAACTCTTAGAAAAGCAAGATGTGATCATCTTATCGGGTGATCTAGGGGCAGGAAAAACGACCTTTACCAAGGGAATTGCAAAGGGTTTAGGGATTGATCAGATGATTAAAAGTCCGACCTATACCATTGTTCGTGAATACGAAGGCCGCTTGCCTTTGTACCACTTGGATGTTTACCGGATTGGGAATGATCCAGATTCGATTGATTTAGATGATTTTCTATTTGGAGATGGTGCTACCATTATTGAATGGGGAGAGTTGATTGAGCCGAGTCTCTCGGATGCTTATCTTAAAATTTTTATCCGAAAATTGGAAGATGGGCGAGAGTTGGATTTTGAGGCTCATGGAGCGCGTGCAGAAGCTTTACTAGCATCCTTTGAGCAGGTGGAAAAAACCGATGACTAAGGAAAAGGAAGTGACATTAGAAATTCGGCAAGCTGAAAGTGCAGACGCTGCTCTTGTCGTTGATTTCTTAAATCAAGTTGGGAAAGAGTCAGATTACATGACGCTAGATGAAGCTGGGATAGGCATGTCTCCAGCAGACATGGAGCATTTTCTAATGGTGCAAGAGATGACGGATAACCGGATTTGCCTCTTGTTATTTCTAGATCAGGAACTGGCAGCTTTGTTAAATATCACTGCGGCTTCTCAACGGTCTGTTCAGCATATTGGAGATGTCTTTATTGTGGTTCGCAAAGCTTATTGGAATCAAGGACTTGGACAGATCTTGTTGGAAGAAGGAATCGAGTGGGCGTACTCGACCGGTGTTCTTAGGAAACTAATCTTGAATGTCCAAGTGCGCAATGAACGAGCGGTTCACCTGTATAAAAAGTTAGGTTTTGAGATTGAAGGTTGCCAAGCTCGTGGAGCTTGTTCAGCTGAAGGAGAATTCTTAGATGTTTACCTTATGGGCAAACTGATAGATTAGAGAGAGAGTCTACATGGTTAAAAAAATTATTTTGATGTTTTTGAGCTTATTGACGGTAACAGTGATTGGGATCGGGGCCTATGGTCTCACCATCCTTAATCAAACAACAGGGACCCTCAGTAAGACCTATAAGGGTTTTGGAAATGAGACCAATGTCATCGCAGAAAACAAGCCGATGACCATTCTTTTGATGGGGGTTGATACAGGTAGTGGTTCTCGGGAAGATCCTTGGGCCGGAAATAGTGATACCATGATTTTGGTGACTGTTAATCCTCAAACCAAAGAAACAACCATGACTAGCTTGGAAAGAGATATTTTAACCAATATTACTTCAGATGGCGAAACAGTCCAAGCAAAATTGAATTCGGCCTATGCTCAAGGTGGTGCCAAGTTAGCCATTAAAACCATTCAGGATCTCTTGAATATCCATATTGACCGTTATGTCATGATCAATATGAAGGGATTGGTTCAATTAGTGGATAAGGTTGGTGGCATTACGGTCAACAATCCATTTGACTTTGATATCTCGATCGAGGAAAATGAGCCAGAATATACGGCTAAGATTGCACCAGGACGTCAGGAGATCAATGGGGATCAAGCCCTCGTTTATTCACGAATGCGTTATCAGGACCCAGAAGGAGACTATGGACGCCAAAAACGCCAACGTGAAGTGATCAAAAAGATTGTTGAGAAAGTATTAAGCCTCAATAGTTTGAGTCATTATAAAGGAATCATTGAGTCTGTTAGTGACAATATGCAAACCAACATTTCACTTGACAGCAACAGCCTTCTTCAATTGCTCGGCTATAAAGACGCCCTTTCAACGATTCATCAGTACCAGTTGAAAGGAGAAGATGCAACCTTAGCAGACGGTGGTAGCTACCAGATTGTCACTTCAAAACATATCTTAAAAATTCAAAATATCATCCGCAAAGCTTTAGGCAAGAAAGAAATTAAAACACTGAAAACCAATGCTTATCTATTGGATGGAGATGAAGAATTGAAGAATGCTTCTTCTCAAAATGATACGCCAGCGGCATCATCTGAGGAAGCACCTGTTTACCAAGAGTTTAATCAATTACCAGTTGTACCATCGACCCAGGATACGGGAGTGGTGACGCCTCAAAGTTCTGTTGCACCAGTGACACCAGTTGCTCCTGCAGCTACAGAGTCGAGCAGTGTGACACCTACGGTGCCTTCAGAATAAGAAAAAAACGATTGAGTTTTCTCAATCGTTTTTACTTGGTTGCCAGATGTCTTGAATTTCTTTTAGAGAGGCAGTTGCTTGCTGGCTAAAGAGTTTGGTCTTGTATTGGAAATCCGTTACCAATTCTTGAAGATTGGTCTTTTGGTCTTGGATAATATCCAGATTACGTTGGATTTTTGCTAGGTTATCTTGAATTCCCTTGACCAATTGGCTAGATTCAGTCACCTCTGTTTTAATTTCTTTGCGGTTTTTTACTAGGTGGTAGCTAATGCTAGCTCCTGTTGCAAACCAAAAGAGATTTTTGAGTTTCATATGGCCTCCTTTTTAACTGTTTTTGATGGTTTCTGCGAGAACTGCTAGTTGTTCAAAATTAGGCTCGTGTTCAGTAAAAGAAATGGCAAGCTCATCTTGATCGGAATAGCGAGGGATAATGTGGACATGTGTGTGAAAAACGGTTTGTCCAGAAACTTCTTCCATGTTGCTGATGATATTCATTCCCTTAGCTTGGGTAGCAGCTTCTACTTTTTTAGCAACTTTAGAGACACGTGCAAATAGTTGAGCTGTGGCGGTTTCGTCCATCTCTAAGAGATTGCGAGCGTGTTTTTTTGGAACCACTAACGTATGACCTGGTGTAACCTGAGAGATGTCCAAAAATGCGAGGACTTCCTCGTCCTCATAGACTTTGGAGGAAGGAATGTCGCCAGCTATAATCTTACAAAAAATACAATCATCAACCATAAATACACCTCATTTAGACTAAATTTTGTTATAATATAAGAACATTATACCAGAAATCGGAGAAAATATGTTAGAAATCAACAAGTTGACAGGGGGCTATGTCAACATCCCTGTCCTGAAAGAGGTGAGTTTTTCAGTTCCGGATGGCCAACTGATTGGTTTGATTGGACTAAATGGAGCCGGGAAGTCAACCACGATTAATGAAATTATTGGTCTCCTGCATCCTTATGCTGGGGAAGTACGGATTGACGGCCTGAGCCTGCCAGAAGCTCCAACGGAATACCGCAAGAAAATTGGTTATATTCCAGAAACCCCTAGTCTATATGAAGAATTAACCTTGAGAGAGCATATCGAGACTGTTGCTATGGCCTATGATTTAGACATGGATCAGGTCATGGTGCGCGTCCAGCCTTTATTGGAACGATTCCGTTTGGCTGAAAAATTAGATTGGTTCCCGACCCAGTTTTCAAAAGGGATGAAGCAAAAGGTCATGATTATTTGCGCCTATGCAGTGGATCCAAGTCTTTTTATTGTCGATGAACCCTTTTTGGGATTGGATCCTGTTGCGATTGCAGATTTGATTCAGTTATTGGCCGATGAGAAAGCAAAAGGAAAATCGATTTTGATGAGTACCCACGTTCTGGATTCGGCTGAAAAGATGTGTGATGGTTTTGTGATCCTCCATAAGGGTCAGATCCGAGCAAAAGGGACCTTGGACGAGCTGCGTTCAACTTTTGGGGATGAGAAAGCAAGTCTAAATGATATCTACATGACCTTGACAGAAGAGGAAACAGCATGAAAGAGTTGATGAAAAAACGGCAACAAACGTTTCGAACTCAATGTGTAAAATATAGCCGCTATGTTCTCAATGATCATTTCGTCCTCTTTATGTTGATTTTCATAGGATTTTTGGCGGTTCAATACAGCCAATTCTTACAAGATCTACCCAAAGATACAAGCCTGATCCGCTGGAGTCTCATGATTGGTTTGCTCCTCTTGGTTCCGATTGGCTCCATTGCGACCTACTTAGAGAAACCCGATGCTTTATTCCTTTTAGTAAAGGAAGAGGAAGTGAAACGTTATATCAAAGGGCAGGCCAAGAAGTCTTTTGTGTTTTGGTTTTTGATTCAAAGTTTTGTCCTTCTATTATTTGTGCCTCTTCTTCTGGCAACGGGGCTGGATAACCTTGCTATTGTAGCTTATATCCTTGTCTTAGGAGTGGCTAAATGGGCTGTTTTTAGCTGGAAGGAAGCGCGCTTCTACCAGGATGGAAATTTGAATTGGAACTTGGCCATTGCTCGTGAGAATGCAAGGAAACAATTGATTCTTCGCTTTTTTGCCTTGTTTACAACGGTGAAAGGGATCACTAACAGTGTTAAAAGAAGAGCTTACTTGGATGGTTTCTTAGGGCTTCTTCCCAAAACACATGGCAATACGTGGCTTCACTTATATATGCGCTCCTTCCTACGGAATGGAGATCTTTTCTCTATGACTCTCCGACTCTTGGCTCTTTCCATTCTCGCTATCATCTTTATTCCCCAGCCTCTCGTAGTGATTGCCCTTGTAGCCTTGCTCAATTACTTGGTTATTTTTCAATTACTGGGGCTTTACAGTGCTTTTGATTACCAACCCTTGACCCTCCTTTTCCCGATGAAAAAGGGCAGTAAAAAGGCAGGGTTAAATAAAACGATTCAGCTGGTCATGGGGATGATAACGGTGATAGAAGGGGGGATTGGTCTGGTCTTTATTTCAGATAAAGTCCTGTTGTTAGGCTTACTGGCTTACACAGTTGCTTTAATCCTACTCTATCTTCCATTTAAGATGGCGCGCTTGGTTGACGAAAGTCGTTAAAATTAGTAAAATAGATTGGAAACTTTTTACGGAGGAAAAGATGGACTCGAATGAAAAAGAGCTAAGCCTCACCCCAATTCCTGGGAAGAGTGGGAAGGCCTACATGGGGACCTACCCAGATGGTGGGCGCGTTTTTGTAAAAATGAATACGACCCCAATCCTTGCGGGTCTAGCAAAAGAACAGATTGCTCCTCAATTATTATGGAGTCGACGATTGCCAGATGGAAATGTGATGAGTGCCCAAGAATGGTTGAATGGGGAAATTCTCACGCCAAATGGGATGTCGAAAAAACAAGTCGTCAATATTTTAACGAGATTGCACCGTTCTAGACCTTTGATGACCCAATTAAAGAAACTTGGGTATCCTGTGGAATCTCCTTTAGAGTTACTCAATTCTTGGAGTAACCGCTTGCCAATTGCCCTACGTCAGAACCACTACATCCAATCAGTCGTAAAGAATTTACGTAAGACAGTGCCTGCCTTTCGGGAGGATTATGCGACGATCGTCCACGGGGATGTTCGTCATAGTAACTGGATTGAAACAGAGAGCGGCTTGATTTATCTAGTCGATTGGGACTCTGTTCGTTTGACAGACCGGATGTTGGATGTGGCGCATATCTTGAGTCACTATATCCCAGATTCTAATTGGCGCGATTGGTTAGGCTATTATGGCTACAAGTACAATCAAAAAGTATTTGATAAACTCTATTGGTTTGGTCAATACTCTTTCTTGTGCCAAATTGCTAAATACTATGAAAATAATGATTTAGAAAATGTCAATCGCGAGATCTATGCTCTGCGCAATTTCCGGTTGAAATATGGAAAGGAAATATGAGAGTTAGAAATCGCAAGGGAGCGACTGAATTATTAGAAGCGAACCCGCAATATGTGGTCCTAAATCCAGAAGATGCCAAGGGAAAATGGCATGAAATTTTCGGGAATGACCATCCTATTCATATCGAAGTGGGTAGCGGAAAAGGGGCCTTTATTACTGGGATGGCCAAGGCCAATCCAGAGATCAACTACATCGGAATTGATATTCAAAAATCAGTCTTGAGTTATGCTTTAGATAAGGTCTTAGAAGCTGATGTTCCTAATATTAAATTGCTTTGGGTAGACGGGGATAGCTTGACCAACTATTTTGAAGATGGAGAAATCGATCAACTCTATCTGAATTTTTCAGATCCTTGGCCTAAGAAACGTCATGAGAAGCGTCGTTTAACATACAAGACCTTCTTGGATACCTTCAAGCAAATTCTTCCAGAACATGGGGAGATTCACTTTAAAACAGACAACCGAGGTTTGTTTGAATACAGTTTGGTGAGTTTTTCGCAATATGGAATGACTTTGAAGGGAGTCTGGTTAGACCTTCATGCTAGTGACTTTGAGGGCAATGTCATGACGGAATATGAGAAGAAGTTCTCAAGTAAAGGCCAGGTCATTTACCGTGTAGAAGCACAGTTTTAGCATATTCCTTGCAATCGTTGGGGAATCGTGCTATAATACACTAAATGAATAGAAAAGGAGAGGCGGGGAAATATCTTCGCCTCTTATCTATGAGGAGGTGGCAACCATCGCAACGATTGTTGACTTAGTAACAGAAGTGATTCAGCCAGCTATAAAGGAACCATTTGAATTGGTTGATGTTGAATATGGCAAAATGGGTGGTGACTACGTCTTAAGCATTTTCGTAGACAAACCAGAAGGAATCACACTGAATGATACAGCGGATTTGACAGAAATCATCAGTCCGCTATTGGATCAAATCAAACCAGACCCATTTCCAGAACAGTACTTTTTAGAAGTCACCAGTCCTGGCTTGGAGAGACCTTTGAAAACCAAGGAAGCACTCGAGGGAGCTGTTGGTAAGTACGTCAATATCAGCTTGTACAAGGCTGTTGAAAAGCAAAAGGTCTTTGAGGGGAACTTGGTAGGTTTTGAAGAGGATGTTTTGACCATTGAGTATATGGATAAAACACGAAAGAAAACAGTGGATATTCCTTATAACCTTGTGTCCAAAGCAAGGTTGGCTGTAAAATTGTAACAGAATGAAAGAAAGGATGCCTTTATAGTAGAGGCAAGAAAAACATGAGTAAAGAAATGCTAGAAGCCTTCCGCATTTTGGAAGAAGACAAAGGGATCAAAAAAGAAGATATCATCGAAGCCGTCACAGAATCATTGCGTTCAGCTTATCGCCGTCGTTATGGACAATCAGAAAGTGCAGCGATTGAATTCAATGAAAAAACTGGAGATTTCCGTGTTTATACGGTTCGTGAAGTGGTGGATGAAGTCTTTGATAGCCGTTTAGAAATCAGCTTGAAGGATGCCTTGGCCATTAGCTCTGCTTATGAGTTGGGGGATAAGATCAAGTTTGAAGAAGCACCAGCTGAATTTGGTCGTGTAGCAGCTCAATCTGCTAAACAAACGATCATGGAAAAAATGCGTAAGCAAACGCGAACCATCACCTATAACACTTATAAAGAGCATGAAAATGAAATCATGAGTGGAACGGTGGAGCGCTTTGACAATCGTTTTATCTATGTCAATCTTGGCTCAATCGAAGCTCAATTGTCTAAGCAAGACCAAATTCCAGGAGAAGTGTTCCAATCTCATGACCGGATTGAAGTCTTTGTCTACAAGGTAGAAGATAATCCACGTGGTGTCAATGTCTTTGTTAGCCGAAGCCATCCTGAAATGATCAAACGTTTGATGGAACAAGAAATTCCTGAAGTTTATGATGGAACTGTTGAGATTATGAGTGTAGCGCGTGAAGCTGGAGATCGTACAAAAGTTGCGGTTCGTAGCCATAATCCAAACGTAGATGCGATTGGGACTATCGTTGGTCGTGGTGGATCGAACATTAAAAAGATTACCAGCAAGTTCCACCCAGCTCGATACGATCAAAAATTAGACCGTATGGTTCCGACAGAAGAAAACATCGATGTCATCGAGTGGGTTCCAGATCCAGCTGAATTTATCTACAATGCGATCGCTCCTGCAGAAGTGGACCAAGTTATTTTTGATGATGAAGATAGCAAACATGCTCTCGTTGTGGTTCCAGATAATAAACTATCTCTTGCCATCGGTCGTCGTGGTCAAAACGTTCGTTTGGCGGCTCATTTGACTGGTTACCGCATTGATATCAAATCTGCTAGTGAGTTCGAAGAAATGGAAGCAGCTCAAGAAACTTTTGAAGACCAAGTAGAAAGTGGCGAAGAGCAAGTCGATTAAGAGAGGGAGGGAAAATGGTAAAAATAAGAAAAATCCCTTTAAGAAAATCTGTCGTTTCAAATGAAATTATTGATAAGCGTGATTTGCTCCGCATTGTCAAAAATAAAGAAGGACAAGTCTTTATCGATCCAACTGGCAAAGCCAATGGTCGAGGTGCTTATATCAAATTAGACAATGAAGAAGCGGCACTTGCTAAGAAAAAGAAAGTTTTTAATCGTAGCTTTAATATGGAAGTGGAAGAAGCTTTCTATGATGAATTGATCGCTTATGTAGATCATAAGGTGAAGAGAAGAGAGTTAGGCCTTGAATAAGCAAAAGATAAGTAATTTGTTGGGCTTGGCGCAAAGAGCAGGAAAACTCATTTCTGGAGAAGAACTCGTGATCAAAGCCATCCAGGAAGAAAAAGCAAAATTAGTTTTTCTGGCGAATGATGCAGCTAGTAACCTGACAAAAAAGGTGACAGATAAGGGTCACTATTATGAGGTTCAAGTATCTACCGTGTTTTCAACACTAGAATTAAGCACTGCAATTGGACGTGCCCGTAAGGTCGTCGCTGTTGTAGATGCTGGATTTTCAAAGAAAATGAGGTCTCTTATGGAATAGAAGAGGAGGACAGCAATTGTCTAAGAAAAGATTATACGAAATTGCCAAAGAATTGGGCAAGGAAAGTAAAGAAGTCGTCACTCGTGCGAAAGAATTAGGTTTTGACGTCAAGAGTCATGCATCTAGTGTCGATACTGATGTTGCTGAAAAGTTGATCAAGAGCTTTGCAGCGAAAAAAGAAACAGTCGAAAAGAAAGTAGCAGAAGTGGCTGCCAAGGCAACGGCTGTCGCAGAGAAAAAAGAAGCAGCGCCCGTCAAAAAAGAAGGAGGAACTGAGACAAAATCAGTAACGCCAGCTGCTAAACCAAAGAGTCGTAACTTTAAAGCGGAACGAGAAGCGCGTGCAAAAGAACAGGCTGAACGTAGGAAACAACAAGACAATCGTCCAAAACGTGATCGCAAAGACAATCAGCGTCATGGTGACAACCGAAAACAACGACCACAAGAGCGAAATGAACAACGAAATCAAGGTTCTGATCGTCGCAATAACCGACCAGATCAAAGACGTGGTGAACAACCCCAAGTGGCACCAAAAGTTGATTTCAAAGCGCGTGCAGCGGCACTGAAAGCTGAACAAAATGCTGAGTACGCACGTGGAAGTGAAGATCGCTACAAACAACAAGCTGCAAAAGCAGAACAAGAACGTCAACAGCGCCGGAAACGGGTAGAAGCACCAGAAGTGAAAGCACCGGTACAGGAGCCAGCTGTTGAGAACCGTACAAAACCAGCTGTTGCTGCTGCTCCAGCTCAAGTCGATACACGTCGGAAGAAACAAGCGCGACCAGATAAGAAACGCGATGATTTTGATCGTGAAGAAGATGGTCCAAGAAAACAACAAAGGAATCGAAATAGTCAAAATCAAGTGAGAAATCAGAAAAATAGTAACTGGAATAACAATAAGAAAAATAAAAAAGGAAAGAACAACCGCAATGATGCTCCAAAACCAGTAACAGAGCGTAAATTCCATGAATTACCAAGTGAATTTGAGTATACGGATGGAATGACGGTTGCAGAAATCGCAAAACGCATCAAGCGTGAACCGGCTGAAATCGTCAAGAAACTCTTTATGATGGGAGTCATGGCGACTCAAAACCAATCGCTGGATGGAGATACGATTGAACTCTTGATGGTGGATTATGGAATTGAAGCTAAGAAAAAGGTTGAAGTGGACAATGCCGATATCGAACGCTTCTTCGTTGAAGATGGTTATTTGAATCCAGATGAGTTGGTAGAGCGTCCACCAGTTGTCACCATCATGGGACACGTTGACCACGGTAAAACTACCCTTTTGGATACCCTTCGTAATTCACGTGTAGCAACTGGTGAAGCGGGAGGAATCACTCAGCACATCGGTGCCTACCAAATCGTGGAAAATGGTAAGAAGATTACCTTCTTGGATACACCTGGACACGCGGCCTTTACTTCTATGCGGGCTCGTGGTGCATCTGTTACCGATATTACCATCTTGGTTGTAGCAGCAGATGACGGGGTGATGCCACAGACCATCGAAGCCATCAACCACTCAAAAGCTGCCAATGTTCCAATCATTGTGGCCATCAACAAGATCGATAAACCAGGAGCTAATCCAGAGCGTGTCATCGGTGAATTGGCTGAACACGGTGTTATGTCAACTGCTTGGGGTGGAGATTCTGAGTTTGTAGAAATCTCAGCCAAGTTCAACCAAAATATCGATGAGCTCTTGGAAACGGTCCTTCTTGTGGCTGAAATCCAAGAACTCAAGGCAGATCCAACTGTTCGTGCCATCGGTACTGTTATCGAAGCGCGCTTGGATAAAGGAAAAGGTGCGGTGGCAACTCTCCTTGTTCAACAAGGTACCTTGAATGTTCAAGACCCAATCGTTGTCGGAAATACCTTTGGACGTGTCCGTGCCATGACCAATGACCTTGGACGTCGTGTGAAGGTGGCAGGACCATCTACTCCGGTTTCTATCACTGGTTTGAACGAAGCGCCAATGGCAGGTGACCACTTCGCGGTTTATGAAGATGAAAAATCAGCGCGTGCAGCGGGTGAAGAACGTGCCAAACGTGCTCTGATGAAACAACGTCAAGCAACCAACCGCGTCAGCCTTGAAAATCTCTTTGATACCTTGAAGGCTGGGGAAGTGAAATCTGTTAATGTCATCATTAAAGCCGATGTACAAGGTTCGGTTGAAGCCCTTGCTGCTTCCCTTCAAAAGATTGAAGTAGAAGGTGTGAAAGTGACCATCGTTCACTCAGCAGTTGGTGCGATCAACGAATCAGACGTGACCCTTGCAGAAGCTTCAAATGCCTTCATCATCGGATTTAACGTCCGTCCTACTCCACAAGCACGTCAACAAGCTGAAGCTGACGAGGTGGAAATCCGTCTTCACTCAATTATCTACAAAGTGATTGAAGAAATGGAAGATGCCATGAAGGGTATGTTGGATCCTGAGTTCGAAGAGAAAGTCATCGGGGAAGCAGTTATTCGTGAAACCTTTAAGGTCTCTAAAGTGGGTACCATCGGTGGATTTATGGTCCTCAGTGGTAAGGTTACACGTGATTCCAAAGTACGTGTCATTCGTGACGGTGTCGTGATCTACGACGGAGCTCTTGCAAGCTTGAAACACTTCAAAGATGATGTCAAAGAGATCACAAATGGTCGTGAAGGTGGATTGATGATTGAAGGCTACAATGATATCAAGACAGATGATACTATCGAAGCCTATATCATGGAAGAAATTAAAAAATAAGCAAGCTGACTAGGAAAAAAGAGGGGGGGCCTCTGATTTCCTAGTTTTTAAACACAGAGCAGAAAGGAGTTCCTATGGCAAGTCATTTTCGGACAGACCGAGTAGGGATGGAAATCAAGCGTGAAGTCAACGAGATTTTACAAAAGAAAGTCCGTGACCCGCGTGTTCAAGGTGTCACCATTACGGATGTTCAAATGCTAGGTGATTTGTCTATGGCCAAAGTGTATTATTCAATTATGAGTGATTTGGCTTCAGACAATCAAAAGGCTCAGACAGGCCTTGAAAAAGCAACAGGAACCATCAAGCGTGAATTAGGTCGGAATCTGAAATTGTACAAGATTCCAGATCTTACTTTTGTGAAAGACGAATCCATCGAATACGGGAATAAGATCGATGAGATGTTGCGCAATTTGAACAAAGACTAGAGAGGTTGGAAATTTTCCACGCCCAGATTGAAAGACAAAGTCTTCTTAGAAACTTTCCTTAGGTGAGTACGGACGTCAGCGAACTTCGAAGAAGTTCC
>OGYG01000770.1_pt1 | contig 28056 bp, 17 predicted proteins | sample 1576481 | NCBI WGS metagenome assembly OGYG01 (sample SAMEA3541497, study PRJEB24748) | human gut metagenome | biome: human gut; feature: human-associated habitat; material: faeces | place: China | collected 2012 | reverse complement strand
CCGGAAGGTACAGATCCGATGCAGGCACTTGCGATGATGCCTCAGGAAGCACGGGATGCCATGGCAGAAAAAATCAGCGAAAAAGTTGACAGTATGCAGGAGTCCATTATCACACAGGCCGGTGTTTCCTATGTAAAAAGTGAGTATGAAGCAATCGGCGAAGACGTCGATGCGATCCAGATGCATTACATCAAGATTGCCGGTGTGAGAATGCTTGGCATGGCGCTGATCACAATGCTCTGCGCAATCTGTGTGGTATTTCTTTCTTCCAGAGTTGCAGCAGCACTCGGTCATGATCTGCGAAATGCGGTATACCGAAAGGTTATCACTTTTTCAAGCAGAGAGTACCACAAATTTTCAACTGCATCACTTATCACACGATGCACGAACGATATCCAGCAGGTACAGCAGGTTATGGCAATGCTCTTCCGTATTGTACTGTATGCGCCGATCCTTGGTATCGGTGGTGTGATCCGTGTTTTAAACACAGATTCTTCTATGACCTGGATTCTTGGTCTGGCAGTTGGACTTATTCTTGCGGTGATCATTGTTCTGTTCCAGGTGGCAATGCCAAAATTCACAGTATTACAGACGCTGGTCGATAAGCTGAATCTGGTAACCCGTGAAATCCTTACAGGTATTCCGGTTATCCGTGCTTTCAGCAGGGAGAAACATGAGGAAGAACGTTTCGAGGAAGCCAACGAAAGACTGACAAAGACAAACCTGTTTGTCAACCGCTGTATGACATTTATGATGCCAACGATGATGCTTATTATGAATGGTGTTTCCGTTCTGATTATTTATAGTGGTGCTTATGCGGTAGATAACGGAACTATGCAGGTTGGCAATGTTATGGCATTTATCCAGTATGCAATGCAGATCATCATGTCCTTCCTGATGATCACTGCAATGTCCATTATGCTCCCGAGAGCAAATGTTGCAGCACTTCGTATTGATGAGGTTCTGAAAACAGAGGTTTCTATTCAGGATCCGGAAACTCCGGTTCTCCCGGCACAGGATGTAAAAGGAACGGTAGAATTTGACAATGTAAGCTTTGCATATCCGGAAGCAGGAGAAAATGTACTGACCGATATTTCCTTCAAAGCAGAAAAAGGAGAAACGATCGCCGTGATCGGAAGTACCGGAAGTGGTAAGAGTACTCTGATAAATCTGATTCCGCGGTTCTATGATGTGACAAAGGGACGTGTCCTTGTGGATGGAGTTGATGTCCGTGATATGACACAGAGAGAAGTCAGAGACAGACTGGGATATGTACCGCAGAGGGGAATCCTTTTCTCAGGTACGATCGATTCCAATATCCGATACGGTAAGACGGATATTTCCGCTGAAGAAGTAAAAGAAGCAGCAGAAGTAGCACAAGCAACAGAATTTATTGATACAAAACCGGAAACATATAATTCTCCGATCGCACAGGGAGGAACCAACGTATCCGGTGGTCAGAAACAGCGTCTTTCCATAGCAAGGGCAATCGCCAAGAAACCGGAGATCTTTATTTTTGACGACAGTTTTTCAGCGCTGGACTTCAAGACAGACAGTACTTTGCGTAAAGCACTCAAAGCACATACAAAAGATGCAACAACGATCATTGTGGCACAGCGTATCAGTACGATTCTGAATGCCGACAAGATCATTGTTCTGGATGACGGACATATGGCAGGCATCGGTACACATAAAGAACTGATGAAGAACTGTGAGGTTTACCGTCAGATTGCAATGAGTCAGCTGTCAGAGGAGGAATTGGCATGAGTGAACAGAAACGACGTGGACCAATGGGCGGTCACGGAAGAGGCATGCGCCCGACGGAAAAAGCGAAAGACTTTAAAGGTGCGATGGGCAAACTGTTCCGTTACATGAGCCGCTATAAAATGCGTTTTGTGCTGGTATTTATTTTTGCAGTTGCAGGAACTGTATTTAATATTGTAGGACCGAAGATCCTTGGTAAAGCAACGACTGAACTTTATACAGGTCTTGTTGCAAAAGTAAACGGAACAGGCGGCATTGATTTTGCAAAAATCGGAATCATCCTTCTGTGGACACTGGGACTGTATGTGGCAAGTGCATGCTTCTCCTTCATTCAGGGATGGATCATGACAGGAATTTCCAATGATGTGACCTATAATCTCCGTAAAGATATTTCAAAGAAGATCAATCATCTGCCATTGAATTATTTCGAAAGCAGAACAAACGGTGAGATTCTTTCGAGGGTAACAAACGATATTGATACTCTTCAGATGAGTCTTAATCAGAGCCTGACACAGCTTATCACATCAGTAACTACATTGATCGGTGTATTTATTATGATGCTTTCCATCAATGTATGGATGACGCTGGCTGCACTTCTGATTCTGCCGGTATCCATGTTTATTATTCAGATGGTAATGAAGCATTCACAGAAATACTTTCAGGCACAGCAGAATTACCTTGGCGCAGTCAACGGTCAGATCGAAGAAAACTTCGGCGGTCATGATGTCGTAAGGGTATTTAATAAAGAAAACGATGTACTTGATGAATTTGAAAAAGACAACAGGAAACTTTACGAATCTGCATGGAAATCACAGTTCTTCTCAGGAATGATGATGCCGATCATGCAGTTTGTCGGAAACCTTGGTTATGTAATGGTAGCACTTCTCGGTGGAATCTTTGTTATCAAAGGTTCGATTGAAGTTGGTGATATCCAGTCATTTTTCCAGTACATCCGTAACTTTACACAGCCGATCCAGCAGATCGCGCAGGTTACAAACCTTCTGCAGTCTTCTGCAGCAGCTTCTGAGAGAGTCTTTGAATTTCTTGATGAGGAAGAGGAAGTACAGCAGCCGGAAAATCCGGATTCTATTGAAGGCCTGAAAGGAAATGTACAGTTTGAACATGTTGAGTTCGGTTACAATCCGGATAAGATCATCATTCATGATTTCTCGGCAGATGTACATGACGGACAGAAGGTCGCAATCGTAGGACCGACCGGTGCCGGTAAAACGACGATGGTTAAACTGCTGATGCGTTTCTATGATGTAAATAAGGGAGTCATTAAAGTAGATGGCCATGATGTCAAAAATTTCAACAGAAGCGAGCTTCATGAGATGTTCGGTATGGTGCTTCAGGATACATGGCTGTTTTCCGGAACAATCATGGAAAATATCCGCTACGGAAGACTGGATGCAACGGATGAAGAAGTCATTGCAGCAGCAAAGGCAGCGCATATCCATAATTTTATCATGCAGCAGCCGGGCGGCTATCAGATGGTGCTGGATGAAGAAACAAGCAACATTTCACAGGGACAGAAACAGCTTCTTACGATCGCAAGAGCAATTCTTGCAGACAACAAGATTCTGATCCTTGATGAGGCAACCTCCTCTGTTGATACAAGAACAGAAATGCAGATCCAGAAAGCAATGGATAATCTGATGAAGGGAAGAACAAGCTTCGTCATTGCACATCGACTTTCTACGATCAAAGACGCAGATCTGATCCTTGTTATGAAAGACGGAGATATTATTGAGCAGGGTAACCATGAAGAACTGCTGGCAGCGAAAGGATTCTATGCAGATCTTTATAACAGCCAGTTTGATAATGGCTCTTCTGAGCTTTGTTCATAACGATAAAGAATTCCCGGTGATGATGGGAATGTAAAGAAAAGGACTCCAGTTAGGATAGCCCGTGAATTATCATCTGTGCATGTCTCAATTCAAAACTTCTGTGATTCTATGTATACAGAACTTTGCTAAGAACGATACAGAAAATGCTGAACTCGCATCAAAGATGCTCAGACAGCAGCATTTTCTGCATCAACGCAAAAACCTGTACACCAAGAATCTCTACGAAGTTTTTCAGGCGAGACAGACACAGATGATAATTACGGGCATTCCTGACGGGAGTTTTTCTTTTTCCCAGCCTGCCCCTCCCGGTCGCCGCCTCCCGCGGCATAATAAATGAGGGAAGAAGAGAGACTCGGGATATAAAGACTTTCGGTCGGGGAACCTCTGGAGGAATTTATGGTAACACTTAAGCTCTCAAGGGCTGCGTTATGGGGAAAAAGTGTATTGTCTGAGCGTTAGCGAGTTGTGCACTTTTCCCCCATGTTTTTAGCAGAGCGAAGAGAGCTGTAGTGTTTCCAAATTCCGAAGCTGTTTCCAGACCGAAAGTCTTTAATAATCCCGAGAAGACTCTTATCCGTTCATTTATTATCCTTGTCATAACCTCTTTTTTTCGGTATAATATTAAGCCACAGTTACAAACAGGAAACAAGCTGCTTACAGCGGCGCAGACTTTATATGATAAGATAGGAGAAATCATGTGACAATGCGACATGATTTTCCCGCGTAAGACAACGAGGAGCAGTGATCAATTTCATGGAAAAAATTAAAAACGGCAGGGAATACCTGCAATATGTATTGCAGTGTCTGAATGACCGTCTTGCCCAGGCGGATGCGGCAATTCTCGAAGGCGAGAAAGAAATCGAGGACATGCATGAATACTACTGGGAAAACTATACCGAGATGGATCAGTATGGATATGAGGACTATGACAATCAGCAGGCACTTTTCCGGCAGATGAACGCCAACGAAGAACAGTTCCGTCTTCGCAGGCGCTTCAAAAAGATGCAGGATTCGCCATTCTTCGGCAGAGTGGATTTCCGGTATGACGGAGATGAGGAGGCAGAGACCTTTTATATCGGAATCGGCAATCTCTCCGAGAGTGCGGGAAGCCTTCCGCTTGTGTATGACTGGAGAGCACCGGTGAGCGGCTTGTTTTATGATTACGATAAAGGCCCGGCATCTTATGAGGCACCATCTGGAACCTTCGAGGGTGAAGTGACTTCAAAATGGCAGTACAAAATCCGTAAAGGCAAGATGCTCTATGAATTTGAAAGTGATGTCAAGATCGACGATGAAATACTCGGAGCAGAGCTTGGAAGCAACGGAGAAGTACAGCTCAAAAATATCGTCCGAACGATCCAGAAAGAGCAAAATGAGATCATCCGCAATACCAAAGACAAGATCATGGTGATTCAGGGAGCGGCAGGAAGCGGTAAGACATCTGTAGCCCTGCACAGAATCGCCTATCTTCTGTATCATGACAGAGAAAATCTGAAATCATCGAATGTACTGATCCTGTCACCGAACGGAGTCTTTGCAGATTACATTTCACATATCCTTCCGGAACTGGGAGAGGAGAATATCCGTGAGATGAGCTTTGACCTGTTTGCATACAGAGAACTTAAGGATATTGTCGGTGACTGCGAAGACCGTTATGATCAGATCGAGCATACAGTACTTAATCCGAAGATACAGGATATTTGCCGGGAGAAACAGTCACCGGAATTTGTTTCGAAGCTGGATGGCTTTGTCCTCAGACTGGAAGACGAGCTGATGAATTTCCGTGATGTGGAATACAGAGGCTGCACACTGAGTGAAAAAGAGATCATTGATCTGTTTTATTTCAAATTTCTGGATGTACCGCTTCTTTCCAGAATGCATTCTGTAGCAGAATATTTTATTGATCAGGTGGAGACACTGAGAGACAGAGATCTTTCAGATGAAGAACGTGAAGAAGTAATGGAACGTTTTATGAAGATGTATGAGACGAGAGACTGTTATGTACTGTACAGCCGCTTTCTTGAAGAAGAAGGATACCGGCCGCTTCCACACTGCCAGGTGGAGAAACGTCATCTGCGTTATGAAGATGTGTATCCGGTACTTTATCTCAAATACACTTTATACCAGTGCAGAAATCATCATGGAATCAAGCATGTCGTGGTGGATGAGATGCAGGATTATTCCTGGATACAGTATCTGCTGATCCGCAAAATGTTCCCGTGCAGGATGACTATTCTGGGAGATAAAGCCCAGACAATGGAAGATGAGACACAGGATGTGCTGAAATTCCTTCCGAAGATATTCGGGAAAGATATTCGTAAGATCGTGATGAACAGAAGCTACCGTAATACGATGGAGGTTGCACAGTATGCAAACCATCTTACCGGAATTGAGGATATGGAGCTGTTTGAACGTCATGGTGCGCCGGTAGATGAGCAGACATTTTCATCGACAGAGGAAGCACTGGAGACTGTTCTTGACAAATGGCTGAACCGTCGGGAAGAGTTTGAGACAGAAGCTTTGATCTTTCTTACAGAAAGGGAAGCAGAACACGCTTACCTTTATATAGAAAAGAGACTGAAAGAAATCGCCCCGGAAGCAGAAAACCAGCTCTGCTATATGAATCGCGACAGCCAGAACTTCAGGAAAGGACTGACTGTAACGACATTCTACCTTGCAAAAGGACTGGAATTCGATCAGGTATTCGGTATATTTGAAGCGGACAGAGAAAGCGGTCTTCAGCGTCAGGCAGAGTATATTACAGCAACGAGAGCTCTGCATGCACTGCATATGTATACCATGGAAAAACCAAAGTAAACTTTGACAAACTGTGCGGCTTTTCATTGACACTGATGGGATATAACTGTAAAATAAAGCACGAGGGAAAGAGTATAAACATTATCATTTTATAAGGAGAATGTTATTATGAAGAATAAAAAATTACTTGCGATGACTGCAATGGTGATAACTGCATCTGTATTGATGACTGCATGCAGTTTCAGTGGTAAGGATAAATCAGAGGAGACTCCGGCAGCAGAGGTGACACCGACGGCAGAAGCAGCTGAACCGACTGCGACACCGGCTCCGACAGCAGAACCGACCATTGCACCGAATGTACAGAGCACAACTTACACATCCGCAGATAAGTCGATTGCGATCAACCTTCCGGATGCCACATGGTCCAATAAGACAGACGAGACAGATATGGTAAGCTTTGAGTCTCCGGATGTCGGAAGCATTCTGATCCTGCACGGACAGGGTGAAGATACCATGGCGTCTACCGTGATCCCGAGCACACAGGATATGGCAGTTTCACTTGATCAGGCAGATGGTGACAAAGTAAACGGCACTGATTTTGAAATTCAGGATTATACATCCAATGATGTCAATGGAATTGGTGTTTACAGTTACACAACCAGGATGCTGAATACAGATAAGAGTGGCGGAGACCTTTATGTGGTTCATAAAGTATTTGCCAACGATACCGAATATTATAATATCGAAGCTTCTGTAAAGAGCGAAGATGCACTGGATTCTATCAAGGCAGCAGTCGCTTCCTTCCAGATTCTGGGAGATTCTTCACTGAAAGAAGCAGCACCGAAGCAGGCGGCGGCTCCGGCAGCAGATAACAGCTCCGCAGACAACGCAGCAGACAATTCCGGTGCAGCAGCTTCTGATAACGCAGGAAATACAGATGCATCTGCTTCCACTGACGGAACAACTGCCGATGGAAGTTCGAACGATGCTTCACAGGCTGCAGGTAATGGAACTGCTTCTACAGACACATCCACGAATTCTGGTGGATTTACAGATGAGCAGCTTTCCAACACCGATGAGACAAGAACCATCTACCGCAATTCTGACGGACATCCACTCGTTATTCAGCCGGACGGCAACGGAAACTGGGTGGATTTTGACGGAAATACCTATAGCTTCGCTGGTGAGCAGGATGCATATGATGCAGACGGCAACAGCTATTACTGGCACGGAGAAGCAGCAGACGTATATTATATGCCTGTTCAGTAAAAGGATAACAAAGACACAAAAGAGGCAGGTGAGAGATCATCTGCCTTTTTTACCAGCAGGAGAGAGGAAGAAAATGGAAGCATACAGTAAATTTGCACAGGTTTATGACTTGTTCATGGACAACATTGATTACGAAGGATGGGCGGAATATGTCACAGCACGCCTGAGAGAATACGGGATCGCAGACGGACTTGTACTGGAACTTGGCTGCGGTACAGGTACAATGACGGGATTGCTTGCAGATCGGGGGTATGATATGATTGGTGTGGACAATTCCGAGGAAATGCTTGCAGAGGCAATGGAAAAGAGAGTAGAATCCGGGCAGGATATTCTCTATCTTTTACAGGATATGCAGGAATTTGAATTATATGGTACGGTACGTGCGGTGGTCAGTGTGTGTGACAGCCTGAATTATATCACGGAGAGAGAAGAACTTCTTCAGGTATTTCGTCTGGTAAATAACTATCTGGATCCGGAAGGTATTTTTCTCTTTGATATGAATACCGTACATAAGTACAGAGACCTTATGGGTGATACGACAATTGCCGAGAACCGTGAGGAGGGCAGCTTCATCTGGGACAACAGTTTTGATGAAGAAGAAGGCCTGAATTATTATGAGCTTGCTGTTTTTCTTCCGAGAGAGGATGGCCTGTATGAAAAATGCGAAGAAGTCCACTGCCAGAAAGCCTATCCGCAGGAAGAAATCGAATCACTGATAAAAGAAGCAGGAATGGATCTTCTGGCGGTTTATGATGCCTATACGATGGAACCTGCTACGAAGGACAGCGAGAGAATGTTTTTTGTTGCAAGGGAAAAAGGAAAAAATAAATAAAAGAGGTACAGACAGAATATGAAAGATTATATAGTAAGAGCGATTGCTGCGGACAGCCAGATCCGTGCGTTTGCAGCAGTTACAACAGAAACCGTGGAGACTGCAAGACAGGATCACAACACAAGTCCGGTGGCAACTGCCGCGCTGGGACGTCTTCTCACAGCCGGTTCTATGATGGGTGTGATGATGAAGGGAGACAAAGACATCCTGACACTGCAGGTAAAAGGTGACGGACTGATTCAGGGAATTACCGTTACTGCAGATTCTAAAGGACGTGTCAAGGGGTATGTGGGAAATCCGGAAGTAATTATCCCGGCAAATGCGAAAGGCAAACTGGATGTATCCGGTGCTGTCGGCAATGGTTTTCTTCAGGTCATTAAGGATATGGGACTGAAAGAGCCGTATGTCGGTCAGGTCGCATTACAGACAGGAGAGATCGCAGAGGATCTTACTTATTATTTTGCAGCGAGTGAGCAGGTGCCGTCAGCAGTAGGGCTCGGCGTTCTGATGAACAAAGATAATACCGTACGTCAGGCTGGAGGTTTTATCGTACAGGTTATGCCGTTTGCAGAAGAAGAAACGATCGCAAAACTTGAAGAAAATGTACAGAAGATCCAGTCCGTAACGACACTTCTGGAGCAGGGCCATACACCGGAGAGCCTTCTGGAACAGGTACTTGACGGTTTTGATATTGAAATCAACGATACGATCCCGACAGAATTTTACTGTAACTGCAGCAAGAGCCGTGTAGAGCGTGCGCTGATCAGCATCGGACGTAAAGAACTCAATGAACTGATCCAGGAAGGCAAAGAAGTAGAACTGAACTGTCATTTCTGTAATAAAAATTATATCTTCAGTGTAGAGGAGTTAAAAGAAATTCTCAGAAAGTGCAAATAGGAGGAAAAAGCTGTGAAAGACGGTTTTATCAAGGTAGCTGCCGCTACACCGGATGTCCGTGTGGCTGACTGCGAATATAATGCAACAGAAATCATCCGTATGATCCATGAGATGGAAGAACAGGGTGCAAAGGTTATGGTATTTCCGGAACTTTGTATCACTGCATATACCTGTGGAGATCTGTTCTGGCAGGAGAATCTTCTGGAAGAGGCGAAAGTTCAGCTTGTCCGTATTGCAGAAGAAACAAAAGAGGTGGACGCACTGATCTTTGTCGGACTCCCTCTGGAATACAATGGTAAGCTTTATAATGTGGCAGCAGGACTCAATCACGGTGAAATCCTGGGGTTTGTACCGAAGACGTATCTGCCAAATTATAATGAGTTTTATGAGGCAAGATATTTTACTTCAGGAGAGCATGTCGACGGCACGGTTCACATTGACCGCGAAGCGTACAAAGAACGGTATGACAGCGATTTTGATGACGTGGAATTTGACATTGAGATGGCATCTTTTGATGAGTTTGAAGAACTCGAAGAAATTGATGATGAAGATTTCGATGATGAAGATTTCGATGATGAAGATTTCGAGGACGAGGACTTCGATGATGAGGATTTCGAGGACGAGGATTTTGACGACCTGGATTTCGATGATGAGGATCTCGAGGACGAGCTTTATGAGGAAGATATCTGGATCTCTCCAAATACGATCTTTACATGCGAGGATATGCCGAAGCTGCAGATTGCAGCAGAAATCTGTGAAGATCTCTGGGTACCAAATCCGCCGAGCGTTGCACATGCATTCCATGGTGCAAATCTGATCGTCAATCTGTCCGCGAGTGATGAAGTTGTCGGTAAGGATTCTTACCGTAAGAGCCTTGTGAGTGCGCAGTCTGCAAGACTTCTCTGTGGCTATATTTATGCAACTGCGGGAGAAGGTGAATCCACACAGGACGTCGTTTACGGAGGTCATAATCTGATTGCGGAAAACGGCTCGATTCTTGCTGAGAGCCGAAGATTCACCAATGGTGTAATCTATGCAGATCTTGATATCCACCGTCTGGACAATGAACGAAGAAGAATGACAACCTGTCAGTTTGCGCCGGATCTGGCACCGGAAGGGAAGGACATCAGTTATAACGAAGCACCGTTTACACTGGAAAATACAGAGACAGTTCTTACCCGTAAATTTGATTCCAGACCGTTTGTACCGGGAATCAAAGAAGAAAGAGAGCGCCGCTGTGACGAAATCCTGAATATTCAGGCAATGGGACTGAAAAAACGGCTTGCACATATTCACTGCCAGAATGCTGTGATAGGTCTGTCAGGCGGACTGGATTCCACGCTGGCACTTCTTGTCACAGTGCGTGCATTTGATATGCTTGGTATGGACAGAAGCAAGATCACGGCTGTCACAATGCCGTGTTTCGGAACGACTGACCGTACCTACAACAATGCCTGCCAGTTAAGCAAATGTCTGGGGGCAACGCTGAAAGAAGTGAATATCCGTGAGGCGGTTAATCTTCATTTCAGAGATATCGGGCATGATCCGGAAGTACATGATGTCACTTATGAGAATGGTCAGGCAAGGGAACGTACCCAGATCCTGATGGATATTGCAAACCAGTCCGGTGGTATCGTTATCGGAACCGGTGATCTGTCTGAGCTGGCACTTGGATGGGCTACTTATAATGGTGATCATATGTCCATGTATGCAGTCAACAGTTCCGTGCCGAAGACACTGGTACGTCATCTGGTAAGATATTATGCAGATACCTGCGAAGATCAGAAACTTGCAGAGATCCTTCTGGATATTCTGGATACTCCTGTAAGTCCGGAACTTCTCCCGCCGAAAGACGGTGTGATTTCCCAGAAGACGGAAGATCTTGTGGGGCCGTACGAACTGCATGACTTTTTCTTATATTACATGCTTCGTTGGACATTCCCGCCGAAAAAAATCTTCCGTCTGGCTCAGAATGCTTTTGCCGGAGAATATGATGATGAGACAATCCTGAAGTGGCTTAAGACATTCTATCGCAGATTTTTCATGCAGCAGTTTAAACGCTCCTGCCTGCCGGATGGCCCGAAAGTCGGAAGCGTTGCTGTATCTCCGCGAGGAGATCTCCGCATGCCGAGTGATGCGTGCGCAACATTGTGGAAGAAAGAACTGGATCAGATCCGGATCTAACCGGCAGTCTCAGCTTTTGCGACAGCTTCATCAACGGCATGGATCAGCATGAGTGCTGTATATTTCTGGTCGCTGGAATACTTTAGATTTTCCAGTGACTGTGCAGAATAAATCTGGCTGGCAAGCGAATCCAGTACAGGTTCAACCAGAGGAAACATGGCAGAAGTGCTTTCACTCAAATTTGCGAGATGAATTGATTGGATACTGTCCTGATCGACGGTCACTTCGACATCGAAGCTGTTGTTATTTAATCGAATAGAGGTCCGGTAAATCCCGGGTGTGTATTTTGAAACGGTATCTGAGGATGCCGTTTCAGATTTTCCGGGGCCGAACATAAGAAGCATCACTACCCCGAAGATCACAAGGAGCAGCAGAAAAATTCCGGTATAGATTACCTCTTTCATATGTAAGACGATGATTTTGGTTTTCGAACTCATGTTGAAGCCTCCTGATCCGATGGTCCGGTTCCCGGTGCGATGCCCAGGGGTACTGCGGGATATGATTCTGTATATCTTATTCATATTTTACTGAAATATGTATCATAAAAGTAAATGTTTAGCAGGGAGGGTTTTATGTCACTTCAGTTTATCATTGGAAATTCCGGCGCGGGTAAATCGTACGCAGCATATCAGAATGTGATATGCGAAGCCTCACGAAATCCGGCAAATATGTATTATGTAATCGTTCCGGAGCAGTTTACCATGCAGACGCAGAAAACACTCGTGGAAATGCATCCGCAAAAAGGAATTTTAAATATTGATGTATTGAGCTTTGAACGACTGGCATACCGTATTTTTGAGGAAGTCGGAGGAGATACACGGAAAGTTCTGGAAGAGACCGGAAAGAATATGGTTCTTCAGAAACTGGTACAAATGAACCGGAAAAATCTTGTCTATCTGAAAAACCAGATGAAAAAGCCGGGCTATCTTGATGAAGTGAAATCCCTGATCTCGGAGTTTATGCAGTATGAAGTCCATGAAGAAGAGATGGATAAGATGATCAATGACGCAGAGGGCAAGCCGCTTTTGCAGATGAAATTAAAAGACGTGTCGGTTCTTTATCAGGCATTCCGGGAATATCTGTCGGACCATTTTATGACATCAGAAGAGGTGCTGGAAGTACTTGCAAAGGAAATTCCGTTTTCACAGAAACTACGTGGAAGTACAGTCATACTTGATGGTTATACGGGATTTACACCGGTACAGCATACGGTTATCCGGGAACTGTTGGCAGTTTGCAAAAAAGTTTCCGTGACAGTCACAATGGATGTCAGAGAGGAATTGCTTGCAAAGGGAAAGCCGCATGAATTGTTTTATATGAGTCATAAAATGATTCGCTCTTTAAGTGAATTTACAAAAGATATGGAAGAACCAGTCTGGATAAAGAGTGGCAGCAGTTCCCGGTTTGCTGATTCGCCCGCCCTTGGATTCCTGGAGCAGAATCTGTTTCGTTATCGCAGAAGAAGTTATGATAAAGAGCAAAAAGAAGTGCAGATTTTTCAGGCAGGGACACCGGAGAGAGAGATGCAGGAGACTGCAAGAAGAATTATCCGGCTGGTACGGGATTCACAGTACCGCTACGGGCAGATTGCAGTGATCACAGGAAATCTGGAGGAATACGGAAGTATTGCAAGACATGTCTTTGAAGAAGCCGGGATTCCGTTTTTTATAGATGAGAAGCATTCTGTACTGATGAATCCATTCGTGGAATATGTACGTGCGGCACTGGAGATGGTAAGTCAGGGATTCAGCTACGAAAGCGTGTTCCGGTATCTGCGCTGCGGTATGTCCGATATTTCCAGAAGTGAGACAGATCGTCTGGAAAATTATGTACTGGCACTTGGAATTCATGGATTTCGAAAATGGGATGAGGGATGGGTGCGACTCAGCCGTGACATGGATCCGGAGTCAATCATGGAACTGAATAATATACGGGAGCGTTTCGTGACGGAGGTACGATCTCTTGCAGAAGGTTTTGCCGGAAAGAAAAAAACAGTCGCAGAATACAGCAGGTGTCTCTATGAATTTATTGTGCAGAGCCGCGTGCAGGAAAAACTTGCGGTACAGGGGCTTTTATTTAAGCAGCACGGCGACCGTGCCATGGAAAAAGAATATGCCCAGATTTATGGTATAGTTATGAATCTTCTCGATAAAATGGTCAGCATTCTGGGAGAAGAAAAAGTATCTGCGGAGGAATATCGCCAGCTCCTTGAAACAGGCATGGGACAGGCGAAGGTAGCACTGATCCCGCCGGGAATCGATCAGGTACTGGTCGGTGATATGGAGAGAACGAGGCTGAAAGATATCCGTGCATTGTTTTTTGCAGGAGTCAATGAAGGATGTATACCGAAAAATACGGAGTCAGGAGGAATCCTTACAGAGATGGACAGAGATTTTCTGGGAGGGCAGGGGATTGAACTGGCACCGGGACCAAAAGAACTGATGAATATGCAGAGGTTTTATCTGTATCTCAACCTCACGAAGCCATCCGAGAGACTCTGCCTTTCGTACAGTATGTCCAACGGAAAAGGAGAAGCGACGGGACCGGCATTTCTGATCCGGACAGTGCAGACACTTTTTCCGAAGCTTAAGACAGAGCGTGCGGAAGAACCACAGAATGAGCTGGAACTTATTGAGACTCCGAATACAGCAGTGGAATATTTTCTGTCAGGACTGACTGATGAAGAAAAAAGAAAAGATAATCTGATTTTTGCGGAACTGTATAGTTGGTATCTGAACAGTCCGATATATCGTACAGCAACAAAAAAACTCATAGAAGCTGCTTTTATTCGCAAACCGGTCGATCAGATCAGCAAAAGCGTAGCGAAAGCTCTGTACGGGGAAGTTTCACCGAACAGTGCAACGAGACTGGAACGTTTTTCGGCATGTGCTTTTGCGCATTTCCTGAAATACGGACTGGAAGTAAAAGAACGTGCAGAATACGAATTTAAGGCGATGGATATGGGAAATGTGATCCATCAGGCACTGGAAGATTTTGCGGCAGAACTTCACAGGAGAAAGTTGGACTGGAGTGTGCTTTCGGATGAGATGCGGGATGCGATCGCGGATGAATGTCTGGACAGGATCAGCGCCGATTATGGCAATACGATCCTTCAGAGCAGTGCAAGGAACCGGTATATGATCGAGCGTACGCGAAGAATCCTTAGAAGAACTGTGTGGGCATTGCAGGAACAGCTTCGAAACGGTAAATTTCAGCCGGAGGGATTTGAAGTTTCAATCGGCGGAGGACGTATTGACCGTCTGGATATCATGAAGACAGATGATAAAGTCTATGTAAAGATCATTGATTACAAGACGGGAAATACGACATTTGATCTGGTAAGCATTTATTACGGTCTGCAGATGCAGCTTGTCGTCTACATGGATGCGGCGGTAAAGGCAGAACAGTGCAAATATCCGGATGCAGAGGTGAAGCCGGCAGGTATTTTTTATTACAATGTCAAAGATCCTATGCTGCAAAAAGAGATGGAAGATGATCTGGACGGACTGGGTCCGGAGATCTTTAAAAAGCTCAAAATGAATGGTCTGGTCATGGCAGACAGAGATGTGATCGAAGGTCTGGATAAGACAACAATATCCCTGCCGTTGTCCTACACAACGAAGGGGGAACTGAGGAAAGGTTCTTCAGTAGCTGATGAGCAGGAGTTTGCACTTCTGGGTGTCTATGTCAAAAAGAAGATTACTGATATCCGGGAGGCAATACTGGACGGTAATGCAGAAGTTTCGCCTTATGAGATGGGCAATCGGAATGCATGTACGTACTGCCCGTATCAGGGGACATGCGGATTTGACCGCAAAATCCCGGGATATGAGTTCCGCAGACTGAAGCAGTTTGCAGACGATGAGATATGGAAAGCATTTGCAAGGGAGGTGGATGACGAATGGGAGTAATATGGACTGAGGAGCAGCAGAAAGTGATTTCACTCCGTGACCGGAATATTCTGGTAAGTGCAGCAGCAGGATCCGGAAAAACTGCCGTTCTTGTAGAACGTATTTTAAGCAAGATCTGCGATCCGAAGAAACCAGTCGACATAGATCGTCTTCTGATCATGACATTTACCCGCGCGGCTGCCGGAGAAATGAAAGAACGTATCTCAGCGGCAATTGAACAGAAACTGTACGATAATCCGGACAATGAACACCTTCAGCGTCAGACATCACTGATACATAATGCACAGATTACGACCATCGATGGTTTTTGTGCATATATCATCCGAAATTATTTTCATATGATAGATCTGGATCCGGGATATCGTACAGCAGAAGAAGGAGAACTGAAACTTCTGCGTGAAGATGTGATGAAGGAAGTGCTGGAAGAGGCATATGCGCAGAAAGATGAGAAATTTCTGAATCTGGCAGAGTGTTATGCAAACGGTAAAACCGATGATGAAATCCGGGATATGATCTATAAGTTATATGATGCTTCTATGAGTCATCCGTTTCCGGAGGAGTGGATTGAAGAATGCCAGAGAGTCTATCAGGTGGATAACGTAATAGAACTGCGTCATACAAAGTGGATGACGCTTCTGTGGAATGCTGCGCTGGAAAGTATTTCAGAAATTGAAGAACTGCTGGAATGTGCCACACATATCTGCCGGGAAATCGATGGTCCGTATTTTTACGAAACAGCATTGGAAAGTGACAGTCTTCTTCTGAAAGAAGCAAAAGAACGTGCAGCAAAGAGGGACTATAATGGTATGACATCACTTCTTGCAGCACATAAATATGCACGTCTTTCTGCCAAAAAAGATCTGAATGTAGATGAGGAAAAGAAGAAACAGGTGAAAGACCTTCGTGATACAGAAAAACATTTATGGAAAGAACTTGAAGAGCATTATTTCAGCCAGTCTGAAGAACATATTCTGGAGGCATTGAAATACTGCCGGAAACCTATGGAGGGACTTGCACGGATCACATTACAGTTTAAAGCGGCATTTGCGGCAAAAAAACGAGAAAAAAATGTTCTGGATTTTTCGGATATGGAACACTTTGCCCTGGAAATACTGATGAAAAAAGAAGGCGAAGATATCATTCCAAGTACTGCTGCGAAAGAATTATCTGCCAGATATGAGGAAGTAATGGTGGACGAATATCAGGACAGCAATCTTGTACAGGAAATGATCACTAATCTGGTGTCCGGCTGGGCGGATGGACGTAAAAATATTTTTATGGTCGGGGATGTAAAGCAGAGTATTTACAGATTCCGGCTTGCAAGACCGGAACTTTTTATGGAGAAATACCACAGCTATTCTCTTGAAGATGCAAAAGAACAGCGTGTGGATCTGTACAAAAATTTTCGAAGCAGGAGAGAAGTTTTATCTTCGGTTAATTATATTTTCCGCCAGATTATGGGAGAAGATCTCGGGGGCATTACTTATGACGACGAAAATGCACTTTATACAGGAGCTTCTTTTCCGGAAAAAGAACATGTAGTGGGAGAGAAAACAAATGCCCCCGGGAATACGACAGAAGTTCTTTTGATCGAAAAGGACGGGGAAGAACTGTCAGAAGAAGAAAATGGAAATCAGACAGTACAGGAGCAGGAGGCACTGGCCATTGCACAGCGAATCCGTAAAATGGTCGGCAATGAGGAAGTGCTGGATAAAGAGACCGGCAGATACCGGAAGGTTGAATACGGAGATATTGTGATTTTGCTTCGTTCGGCGACAGGATGGGCGGAACCGTTCAGTCAGGTGCTGACATCCAAGGGTATTCCGGTTTACAGTGCATCGCGGACAGGATATTTCTCAGCACAGGAAGTCGTTACTCTTTTGAATTATCTGAGAGTCTGTGATAATCCATTGCAGGATATTCCACTGACCGGTGTACTGCATTCTCCGATTGTGGGATGCACAGTGCAGGAGCTTGCAATCCTTAAGAGTCGCTGCCCGGACGGGATGCTTTATGAGAGCCTTTGTGCATACTGCGAACTGGAACAGGCGGAACTGACAGAGGAGGAAAAGTGCCTGCAGGAAAAATTATGCGCTTTTCAGGCTCAGCTGGAAGAGATGCGGAATTTGTCCGCGTATACACCGGTACATGAACTGATTCTTCACATTCTTTCCGAGACGGGATATGCAGATTATGTAAAAGCTGTGCCGGGAGGTGTGCAGCGTGGGGCAAACATTCATATGCTTGTGGAAAAAGCAATGGATTATGAGAAGACGAGTTACCGTGGACTGTTTAACTTTGTCCGTTATATCGAAAAGCTCCAGAAGTATGAGGTGGATTTTGGCGAAGTAAATCTTGCAGATGCCGGAAGTGGTGCGGTGCAGATTATGACGATCCACAAGAGCAAGGGCCTGGAGTTTCCGGTCGTATTTGCAGCCGGAATGGGGAAACAGTTCAATTTTCAGGATATCAACAGTCGTTTTCTGATCCATCCGGATATGGGATTTGGGGTAGATGTGATCCTTCCGGAAAAAAGACTGATTCTTTCCGCGGTTCATAAGCAGATCATCCGCAGACAGTTACAGAGAGAAAGTCTGGGAGAAGAACTGCGTGTGCTTTATGTAGCACTGACAAGAGCGAAGGAAAAGCTGATCATCACAGGATGCATCGGTAAACTGCCGGATGTCTGTAAAGCATTAAGTGTTTATATGGATCATGAAGAGCCACTGCTTCCGATTGCAGTGCGCGGAAAGGCAAAAACTTACTGGTCTTATATTCTGCCGGCACTTGCAAGACATCCTGCAATGCAGGAACTGCTCCATGAATATGGAATTACAGAGAGACCGGCTGCGGTCTGCGAGAAGGAAAATGCGCAGTTTATCGTGCATAAGGTGACCGTGACAGAACTGGTGCAGGGAGAAATTCTGGGGCAGACGGATACACAGATGCAGGAAAAACTTCTGAAAGAATGGGACAGTAACAGAATTTACGATGAAGAGATCCACGAGTTTTTGGAAAAGCGTTTCAGTTATCAGTATCCGCATGCACACTTAAGGAATCTTCCGGTGAAAGTCAGCGTTTCTGAACTGAAGAAGCGCAGCTGGCACGGGGAAAATGACCGGGAGGAAGCATTGTTTTCAGAGCCGGATATCGTGCCTCTGGTGCCGGATTTTGTATCCGGAGGAAACGAAGAATATAAGGGGGCAGCACGGGGAACAGCATATCACCGTCTGATGGAATGTCTGGATTATATGGCAGTGGATTCAGAAAGTCAGATCCACAAACAGATCACTGCACTTACAGAAGCTAAAAAAATGGCATATGAAGAAGCGCAATGCATCCGAATACAGGATATTATGACATTTTTGCATTCTGAGATCGGTCAGCGTATGAAAAAAGCTTTCGAGGCGGATCAGTTATACAGAGAACAGCCATTTGTACTTGCACAGAGTATGAAAAATATCGAAAAAGACTGGAATGGTGAGGAAACTGTTCTGGTACAGGGAATCATCGATGCTTATTTTATAGAAGATGAAGAAATCGTACTTGTCGATTACAAGACAGACAGGGTGCGAAAAGGTGAAGAACAGCATCTGATCGACCTTTATCATACGCAGCTTGAGGATTATGCGCAGGCACTGGAGCGTATGCTGCAGAAAAAAGTAAAAGAAACCTATATTTATTCATTTGCACTTGGGAAAATGATCCCGGTCTGAAATATAATATAAGATATGTGACAGTAAATCAGCGGACGCGCCACCGGCGCATCTTCGATATGCGATGCAAAAAGTCCCGCAGGGCAGGAGATTAAACTCTCCAGCCTGCGGGATATTTATTTTTGAAAGTCTGACCGACCAGCTTGCCAAAACCGAGAGGATAGCCCTCGACGCAGAGAAGATGCCAGCCCTTTGTATGGGCAGCTTCTGTCGGTTCTATATTCAGGGTTTCACCTTTCAGGTAACGGGTAAGACGCTGGTCATTAACAGAAAGGGAAATGATCCCGTCTGCATCATCTTTTCGAAGGGCAAGTGCAAATGGTTCGGACGGTTCGAAACGATTTTTCTTAAGATCTCCGAGATATAATCCGTTTCGAAGGAAGGTGAGGCCACGGAAATCACCGGTGACCGGCGGAAGATAGTAAACTTTGTCTTTACGTGTTTCGACACGGTTCCAGTCGAATGCCTGGCCGCCGAGTGTTTTGAGTCCGATTTCCTGAAAGAAAAGTTCCAGCCATTTACGGGTGTCCGGATTGGGTTTTGCATAAGAAAACTGACCAATCAGATCCGTGCGGCCTTCTTTGCGGAACAGAGCCATAAAGTGTCCTTCCCCCTGCATTTTATGAGGAAAGAGATGAACACAGTGGGAAAGCGCCGGATCACCGTTTCCCCATTCCGGGACTCCGGGAGTGAAAACCTCGTAAGCAGGAAGTTCCATAAGCTTCATATCCGGGCAGTTTTCGAGAAGATAAGAAACGACTCCTTCATCTTCTTTCGGGGCAAAGGTACAGGTAGAATAAAGAAGCTGTCCGCCGGGACGCAGCATATCCGCAGCCTGTAAGATCAGTTCTTTCTGGAGAACGGAAAGCTCCTCGGATTTTTCCGGTGTCCAGTCTCTGGCAAGTGCGTCTTCTTTACGGAACATACCTTCACCGGAGCAGGGGGCATCCAGCAGGATTTTGTGAAAAAATTCCGGAAAACGATTTTTCAGATGAGCCGGTGTCTCATTGGTTACAAATGCATTGGCGATGCCAAAAAGTTCTATATTTCGAAGCAGCGCGCGAGTTCTGGAAGAACTGATATCGTTGGCAACAAGAAGTCCGCTGCCGTTTAACATGGCACCCAGTGCAGTCGCTTTACCGCCCGGTGCCGCGCAAAGATCAAGGATGTTTTCACCCGGAGTGACCGGAAGGCAGGATGCCGGTGTCATGGCACTTGGTTCCTGCAGATAATAAAGTCCTGCCTGATACAGAGGACAAAAAGAAGGGCGGACATCCCCGGGATAAAAATATCCGTTCGGAATCCACGGGATCGGGGTGACCGGAAACGGCACGATTTTTTCAAATTCTTCACAGCTTATCTTTGCGGTATTGACACGCAGCCCGTAGGTGCGTGGCGCTTCATAGCTTTTTATAAAATCTTCGTATTCGTCTCCGAGCATTTTCTGCATACGTTCCAGAAATGCAGGAGAGAGTAGATCGGTAATGTTATAGTCAGACATGAAATTCTCCTCATTCAGTAAAATGTCCTGAGGATTCGTCCACAGGAACTAAATATAATGAAATTATAAAATAGTTGAAGAAAATAGAAAATACTATTGACAAAACTATATTATATATCGTATAGTATTGCTAACGAAATAATATTGTATTAATAAACAATATTACAGACAATATAAAAAGGAAGTGAGAGCATGGTATTTAATACAGGTGCGGCACTTCTGGATGCGATCGTTTTAGCTGTAGTATCGAAGGAAAAAGACGGAACCTATGGCTATAAGATCACCCAGGATGTACGGAGTGTGCTGGATGTATCCGAATCAACGCTGTATCCGGTGCTGCGGAGACTGCAGAAGGATGAATGTCTGGAGACGTATGATCAGGCTTATGCAGGCAGGAACCGCAGATATTATAAGATCACAGAGAAAGGCATGGCACAGCTGAATCTCTACAGAGTTGAATGGAAAACCTATTCGACGAAGATTTCGAAGCTGTTTGAGGGAGGCATAGAATTATGAACAGAGCGCAGTTTATGGAACAGTTAAAGAAACTGCTTTCTGATATCTCTGAGGAAGAAAGACAGGAGGCTCTTGATTATTATGAGAGTTATTTTGACGATGCCGGAGAAGATCAGGAGGCAGAAGTGATCCGGGAGCTTGGAAGCCCGGGTAAAGTTGCAGCGATCATCAAAGAAGACTTAAAGAACAGTTCGCAGAATTACGGAGAATTTACAGAAAGCGGATATCAGGATGAGCGTGCAGATGATGAACGTCAGATGCCACAGAGACGTTCAGAGAAAGGCTATCATGCAGAACGCAGGGGCGGTAAGGCAGGCGTGATACTTGTACTGATCCTTCTGGTATTTATTGCGCCACTGATCAAGGGCACAGTCGGCGGAATCATCGGATTTATTGTGGCCCTGATCCTACTTCCGCTTATCCTTGTATTGGGCACAGGGGCAGTTGTTATCGCACTTTTTGCAATCGCAGTGATTGCAATTGGCGCAGGTATTGGCGCCTGTGTGACAGCGACACCGGCATTTGGTGCTCTTGGAATTGGCATCGGCCTGATTCTGCTTTCTCTTGGACTGGTTGGACTTGTATTTTTTGTATGGGCGGCGAGCCGTGCACTTCCGGCAATTCTTCGCAGGTTCACAGATTTTTGCGGCAATATATTAAACAGGGGCAAAAAGGGAGGCGACCGGGTATGAGAAAATTTTCAAAAGTAGTACTGGTCATAGCAGCGGCAGCAGGTGTAGTGGGGATCGGTCTGACGATAGGCGGTGCTTCAATGGGAGCAACGATCGCGGGACTAAATTTATCAAAAGACGGATTCGGCAGTGCTGTCCGGCAGACTGTAAAATATGTAAGTTTTGGGGATGAAGATGACTGGAATCAGGACTGGGATGAGATTGATGAATCGGACAGTAAAGAGGCGGCCGGAACGAACGGGGAAATCTATCTGTTTGACGGAGTGTCAAAACTTGATCTTTCTATAAGAACAGGGGAACTTTATCTTAAAGAATACAATGGAAATGAGATAAAAGTTGAAGTTTCAGGGAAAGATAGAGAGAAAGTACGTGTCGGACAGGAAGGCGAGACTCTGGTTCTGGAAAGCATCGGCAGGGTACAGGACAGAGAAATCACAGTCAGCTATCCGAAGAAAATGGAATTTGAGGATGCGTCTTTAGAGGTGGCGGCCGGTACCATAAATCTGGATGATGATTTTTATGCAAAAAAACTTAAGGTATCTGTAGCAGCAGGAGAATTTTTAAATGATGGTGCAGTTACAGCGGAAAAGGCAGATATTAGCGTGGGCACAGGAAATGTTGACCTGGATAATCTGAACGTACAGAATCTGGAGGCAGACTGTGGGATCGGAAATATCGATCTTGATATCAATGGGAAAGAGTCAGATTATGATTATGAAATCTCCTGTTCCGCAGGTGAGATAGATATTGGTGACAGTTCATACAGTGGTATCGGACATGAGAAAAAAATCAGTAATCCCGGAGCATCCGGAAAGATGGATCTTGACTGTGGGGTGGGAAACATCACCGTAGATTTTGAGTAATGATAAGAACAAGGAAATCAAAGTTTTTCAGAAAGAAGGATTTTACTATGAGTAATAAAAGACTTTACAAATCATCTGTTAATTACATGCTTTGCGGTGTCTGTGGCGGGATTGCAGAATACTTCGATATTGATCCGACACTGGTGCGTCTTGCATGGGTGATCCTGACCTGCTTCGGTGGTGCAGGAATCTGGGCATACATCATTGCTGCGATCGTTATTCCGAAGAGCTGATAAAGGTGTATATTTTTCTGAAAAAATGTCCATACTCTGAGAAATGAATAAAAGGAGTAATCAGGACATGAATAAGGAAAAAGAAGTGGAGGCCTATCTGAAAAATGAACTTCCGGAAGAAGAAAAGCTGAAATATGAGATCGCACAGGAACTGGGGGTGCTGGATAAAGTGCTGGAGGGCGGATGGAAAAGCCTGTCAGCAAAAGAAACCGGCAGGATCGGCGGACTCGTGGCTAGCAAACGCAAAGAAAATGAAAGATAGGACACAGAAAAAACACTGTTCGGATGTTGTTCCGGACGGTGTTTTTTTGTTATAATAAAAATGACATGTTTCGGATTTATCCGCAGGCAGAAACTTATTATACAGAACAACAGAAAACAGGAGAAAATTATGGCAGATATGCAGAATGCATATGTAAAACTTGATAAGGTATCCAAAATATATCAAATGGGTGAAGTTGAGATTAAAGCAGTCGATGAGATCAGTTTCGAAATATCAAAAGGAGAATTTGTCGTGATCGTCGGACCGAGCGGTGCGGGCAAAACGACGGTTCTCAATATCCTCGGAGGCATGGACACTGCAACGAAGGGGACGGTACTGGTGGACGGTAAAAATATCACAGATTATAACAGCCGCCAGCTGACTGCCTACCGCCGGGATGACATCGGATTTGTATTTCAGTTTTATAATCTGGTGCCGAACCTTACCTCGCTGGAAAATGTAGAACTTGCCATGCAGATCTGTAAAAATCCGCTGGATGCTGGAGAAGTCCTGAGAGAGGTTGGGCTTGAAGAACGTATGGGAAACTTTCCGGCGCAGCTTTCCGGTGGAGAGCAGCAGCGAGTGTCCATTGCACGCGCTCTTGCCAAGAATCCGAAGCTTCTTCTTTGTGATGAACCGACGGGTGCGCTCGATTATCAGACCGGTAAGGCAATATTGAAGCTTTTACAGGATATGTGCCGTCAGAAGGGAATGACCGTAATCGTTATCACACACAACTCGGCGCTGACACCGATGGCAGATCGTGTGATCCATATTAAGAACGGAACGGTTTCCGCAATGGAAATGAACGAGTATCCTACACCGGTGGAGGAGATTGAATGGTAGAAAAGGCATCTGGAACAGGAAAAAGAAAACAGAGAAAAAAAGCACTGCATAAAGATTTTTGGATGGAAGTCCGTAAGAGCCGGGCACGATTTATTTCAATCTTCTGTATTGTTGCGCTCGGTGTTGCCTTTTTTTCCGGTATTCAGGCTGCATCTCCGGATATGAGATTATCAGGTGATGCGTATTACAATACATCAAAACTGATGAATCTCAAGATCGTCGGTACAATGGGGCTGACGGAAGATGATGTGAAGGCAGTGCAGGAGCTTTCGGGAGTCGGAAGTGTGGAAGGTGCATATTCTACAGACGTGATCTGTGGAGAAAACGATTCGCAGAAAGTCCTTCATGTGGAATCTTTAAATAGAGAAGTCAATCAGCTTACTTTGACGGAAGGGCGTCTGCCGGAAAAAAGCGGTGAATGTTTTCTAGATTCTACGTTTGCGGCATCGCAGGGATACGAAGTGGGCAGTAAGCTCGTGCTCCGGCAGGATGGAGATAATGGTCTTCTGAAGACAGAAGAGTACACGGTCACAGGTATCGGAAAAAGTCCGCTGTACATTTCTTTTAACAGGGGAAATACGACGGTCGGTTCCGGGGAGGTGAATGGATTTGCCTATGTACTTCCGGATGATTTTGACTCGGAGGTTTTTACGCAGATTTATGTGCGTGCAAATGAGATAGAAAAGGTCACCAGCTATACCGATGCATACGAAAATCTGATTGACAAGATTCAGAAAAAAGTCGAGGGAATCGAAGAGGAGTGCTGTCAGATCCGTTATGATGAGGTCATGGCGGAGGCGCAGGACAAGATTTCCGATGCAGAAAAAGAGTTAGAAGACGGTAAGGAAGAAGCAGACGAAAAGCTTGCCGATGCAAAGAAGAAACTGGACGATGGCGAAAAAGAGCTGAAAGACGGCGAGAAGAAATACAATGATGGCAAAAAGCAGCTTAAAGATGCCTGTAAAGAACTGGAAGACGGTAAGAAACAGCTTGCCGATGCAAAGAAGCAGATCAGTGATGGCAGAAGCCAGATTGCATCTGCGAAAGAAGAGGCGGCAGATGGCAGAGCACAGCTTGAAGATGCCCAGAAAAAACTGGACAGTGGCTGGAAAAAGTACAATACCGGAAAGACGAAATATGACGATGGCAAAGCTAAATTTGACGCGGCTAAGAAGAAATTCGAGGCAGGTAAACAGAAGATTGCCGATGCAAAAGCGGAGTTAGATAAGAAGCAGCAGGAGCTGACGGCAGCTATTGCGCAGGTTAAAGCCGGGCAGACTACAGTGGATACACAGATTGCACAGCTTAATACACAGATTCCACAGCTTGAGGCAGGAATCAGTCAGCTGGAAGCGGCTGCCGCCGGACTTAATGCGGCACAGCAGGCAACGGATGCAGCGCAGAGTGCTGTGAGTCAGGCGCAGGAAGCCGTAAATGTGGCACAGGCCGCTTACGATGAGGCAAAACAAAAAGCTGATGCAGGAGATGAAGAGGCGAAGGCACAGTTAGAAGTACTTGCACAGAATCTCGGGAATGCACAGACAGCACTTGGTGAGGCTGATCAAGCATTAAAAACCGCACAGGAAGCGCTTGGTGCATGCCAGCAGGCAGCTGCACAGAAAACAGAGCTTGAGAACAATCTGGCGGACGCAAACAGTGGGCTTGCGACACTTCAGGCAAAGAAGAACGAGCTTGCAGGAACACTTGCAACTCTCAATGAAAACCAGAAACAGCTCGACAGCGGCTGTGCAGCGCTTAATGCGGAGGAAGAGAAGCTTGCTCCGGCACAAAAAGAACTTGATGCAAACGAAAAGACGCTTGCTGCCAGCAAGAAGCAGCTGGATGCAAGCCTTAAGAAACTTGAGAGCAGTCAGAGTCAACTGGATGCAAACCGTGCAAAACTTGATTCTGCGGATGCACAGATTGCGGCAAATGAAGCAAAACTTAATTCAGGCGAAGCGGAGATCGCGGCAAATGAAAAGAAGCTGACTGATGGCGAAAAAGAAATTAAAGAAAATGAAGAAAAGTTAAAAGATTCCGAAAAGAAATTAAAGGATGCACGCAAGGAGCTGGCAGACGGAAAGAAAGATTATGAAGATGGCAAAAAGGACGCGCAGGATGAGATCAAAGAGGGCCGGCAAAAAATAGACGATGCAAAGAATGAACTGAACGATCTGGAAAAACCGGAGTGGATCATCACAGACCGTAACGGACTTCCGGAGTATTCAGATTATGGAGATAATGCAGATCGAATCAAAAATATCGGTGAGGTTTTCCCGGTGATCTTTTTCCTGGTCGCTGCGCTGATCAGTCTTACGACCATGACGCGAATGGTCGAAGAACAGAGAACACAGATCGGAACGATGAAGGCACTGGGCTACAGCAAGATTCATATTGCTTCGAAGTATTTAAGCTATGCATTTCTGGCGACGGCAGGAGGCAGTATTGTCGGTATCCTGATCGGTGAAAAGATATTGCCGTTTATCATTATCAAAGGATATGGAATGATGTACCACAATGTAGATAAAACACTGCAGATCCATTATGAACTTAAGTATGCACTGACTGCTTCGATGGCGGCACTGATCTGTACTGTCGGGGCAACTGTATTTTCATGCTATCGTGCACTGGCAGAGACACCGGCATCCCTGATGCGTCCGCCGGCACCAAAAGAAGGCAGGAGAATCCTTCTGGAGCGGATGCCGTTCTTCTGGAAACATCTGAATTTTACATGGAAATCCTCTCTTCGAAACCTGTTCCGCTACAAGAAACGTCTGTTTATGACGGTCTTCGGAATTGCAGGAAGTATGGCACTGATGCTGGTCGGTTACGGAATACGGGATTCTATTTCTGATATTGTAAATCTTCAGTATACCGACCTCCAGCATTATGATGCGATGATCATATCGGACGATGATGCGACCGATGCAGAGAAAAAAGAACTGCAAAGCTGTCTGGAGCAGAATGAAGATCTGGATCATTATACAAATATCCAGCTTACCAAGCTTGCAGCGCCGAACGGAAAATCAGATTTAAGTGTGTATGTTTATGTACCGGAAAATCTGGAAAAATTCAAAAAAGACGTTACTTTACAGAACCGTGTCACGAAACAGTCTTATGAGCTGCCGGAAGAAGGTGCGGCAGTCAGTGAAAAAACAGCGACACTTCTCGACTTAAAAGTCGGAGATGAACTGACATTGAAAAAAGACGACAAAGAATACAAAGTAAAGATTTCGGTGATCACCGAAAATTATGCCGGACATTATGCATACATGTCTCCACAGGTATATGAAGAAACCTTTGGTGAGAAACCGGATTACAGTGACATTGTATTTACGGTAAAGGACAAATACAGAGATCAGCTTGAAGAGATCGGACAGAAAATTATGGAATCACCGGCTGTCTTAAGCATCAGCTACACATCAAGCACAGTAGATATGGTAGACCGCATGCTCAGTACGCTGGGAAGCGTAATCATAGTACTGATCGTATCCGCCGGAATGCTGGCTTTTGTTGTTCTTTATAATCTGAACAATATTAATATTACCGAGAGACAGAGAGAACTTGCGACACTGAAAGTCCTGGGCTTCTTTGATATGGAAGTTTCGCAGTATGTTCTGAGGGAAAATATTCTTCTCACGATTGCAGGAATACTTGCAGGATCGGGGGTTGGTATTCTGCTGCACCGTTATATCATTGTGACGATTGAAGTGGATGCCGTTATGTTCGGACGAAATATCCGCCCGGTCAGCTTTTTATACTGTGCCGCGCTCACCTGCATTTTCTCTGTGATCGTAAACATCTCTATGCACAACAAACTGAAAAAGATCGACATGGTCGAATCACTGAAATCTGTGGAATAAGCATACAGATAACTACAAGGAACCCCATAATCTGTGAAAAATATGCAATCCGTCTTGACAAGGCGAAAAAATGCAATTACAGTAGATGGGAGATGCTTTT
>OGYG01000755.1_pt1 | contig 28547 bp, 23 predicted proteins | sample 1576481 | NCBI WGS metagenome assembly OGYG01 (sample SAMEA3541497, study PRJEB24748) | human gut metagenome | biome: human gut; feature: human-associated habitat; material: faeces | place: China | collected 2012 | reverse complement strand
TCCACGGAGGACACGCATCTGGATCTAGAACCTCCGCACGACAACTTAGGTACTACCGTTGATCAAACGGAACTATTTTTGACTATTCAAAGAGCATGCAACTACTCTACCACTCTACAACGAATCCCACTTGCACAGATTTAGCCAAAAATCTCAAGAACACCACACGCATCACCCCGCCGCCACCGGTCGTCCCGCCCTGCAGAAGCCATTTACCCGGAATGACATGATACCCGAGGATCAGTCGTGGATCTGCTTTGTATTCATCAATGCAGATGCTCATTCCACCTGCCTGTCCGCCCTGTTCCTGTGTTTCTCCCGGATGAATGACACCGGCACCCAGAGTTCCACAGGCTGCATCCAGACCACCTGCTACGACCGGGGTTCCTTCTGCGAGTCCGCACTCTGCGGCTGCTTTTGCTGTCACGGTACCTGCGACATGGTCACATGCGCAGATCTCCGGCAAAAATCCCATCGGAATTCCGAGGCATCTGCACATCTCTTCGTCCCAGCATCCCTTCTTCATATCGAAACAGTGAAGGCCGTATCCCTGTGACATATCCTGTGTGATCGCACCTGTCAGTTTAAAGGCAATAAAGCTGTTGGACTGGAGGATCTTGTCGATCTTTTCATAAACTTCCGGAAGATTTTCTTTGTACCAGATGATCTTTGCTGTCGTATAAGACGGCTGAAGTGAATTTCCTGCAACTTCAAAGATTTTATCTTCACCGATTTCCTTATTCAGCCGTTCACAGATATCCTGCGCACGGGTATCCATCCAGATCGGTGTGTTGGTAAGTACTTTGCCCTCTTTGTCAATCGCAATGGCAGACCAGCTCTGTCCGTCAATGCCAACTCCGGCAATCTCCGCCGGATCGATGCCTGCTTTCTGCACGGTTTCTTTTGTCGCCCTGCATACAGCACTCCACCATTCTTCCGGATCCTGCTCTGCCCAGCCTTCCTGTGGATAGTATACCGGATAGTCACCATTGGATGCGGCAAGGACTTTGCCCTCTTTATCAAACACCGCTACCTTACAGGCACTTGTTCCGATATCGATTCCAAGTAAATATGATTTCATCATTTTGCTGCTCCCATTTCTCCGGCTGCCCGGAGTTCCTTCTCTTTATCAGATGTTCATGCTAAAACCCTTACGGATTTTCCGGCAATGATCTCGGTCTCAAGTTTCTCGCTGAAAAGTTCTCCGGATGTCTCACCGGCATTTTCCAGATGATTCAGCATAACTTTTGCCACTTCTCTTGCAATTCCGTCTGTCGGCTGCGCTACGATCGTCAGCTTCGGATTACAGGCACGCGCAAACTGCAGGTTATCAAACCCAATCATCGACAGCTGCTCCGGAATCCGGATGCCTAGTTCGTTCACTCCGATCATGGCTCCCATAGTCATTTCGTAGTTTGTAACAAATACCGCCGTCATCTCCGGATTATTCTGCACAAGTTCTTCCAATCCCCGGACACCGCCCTGAATCGTATAATCTCCATGCCAGATCAAAGATTCACGCACCGGGATCCCGGCACTTTCCAGTGCTTTATAATATCCTGCCATACGTTCCTGCGCAGTAAAAACCTCCTCCGGTCCGCCGATAATTCCGATATTTCGGTGTCCTCTCCCGATAAAATACCGGACTGCATCTTCAGCAGCCTTTTTATTATCAACAAGAACACTGTCGCAGTCAATTCCCTGAATTTTTCGATCGATCAGAACAATCGGTTTACCCATCTTCTGAAAACGTTTCAGATGATTTCCTTCTTCATCCACAGGCATGTTGATGATACCGTCCACACGCCGGCGGATCAGGAACTCAACCGCCTCCCGTTCCAGTTTCTTATCGGTTCGGCAGTCGCAGACGATCGTCGCATAACCGTGACTTCGCAGGACATCCTCCATACCGGTGATGATCTCGGCACAGAAAGTATTGTTCAGCTCCGGGATGACAACGCCAATCGTTCTGGTGGCATTTGTCTTGAGTCCCCGTGCCACCTCATTGACTTCATAATGAAGTTCTTCAATTGCTTCTTCAATCTTTATTCTGTTTTTTTCGCGTACATTTCCACCATTAAAATAGGAAGAAATCGTAGCCAGCCCCAGTCCTGTCCGTCTGGCTATATCCTTCATGGTCGCTGCCATTTCGCCTCACTGCCTTCTGCTTTTATTCTGCTTTACCGTCGCATCCACAGACTTTCATTCTTGCCATAACCAGTTCTTTCACTGCTGCGATTGCTGTCTTGCCATAAGCTTTCGGATCAATGGTATCCGGTTTTTCTTCAAGAAGTTCTTTGACTGCTTTAGAGTAAGCTGCACGAAGTTCTGTCGCAAAGTTTACCTTGCAGATACCACGTTTTACGCAGTCGCTTACATCCTCGTCACTGAGTCCGGATGCTCCGTGAAGAACCAGCGGAATATCAACAACTTCGCGGATCTCGCTTAAACGTTCTTTGTCAAGAACCGGTGTACCTACATAGAAACCGTGTGCTGTTCCGATTGCAACTGCCAGAGAAGTAACACCTGTACGCTCAACAAATTCTTTTGCTTCCTGCGGATCTGTATTGGTGTCAGCTTCTGCTTCAAGATCATCTTCCTTGCCGCCGACCTTGCCAAGCTCTGCTTCACATGGAATATCCAGTGCGTTTGCTACATCTGCTACACGTTTTGTCTCTGCAATGTTTGCCTCGAAGTCCAGTTTGGATCCGTCGATCATTACGGAAGTATATCCTGCATGGATTGCCTGCATAGCCAGTTCAAAGCTGCTGCCGTGATCAAGATGAAGACATACCGGAACAGATGCTTTTTTAGCTTCTGCTGCAACAATTGCTGCATAAGTATCCACTGTACCGTACTTTATAGTAGATGGAGTTGTCTGGATCATAACCGGTGCTTTCAGTTCTTCTGCTGCCTGAATGATGGCTTTCACCATTTCCATATTCTCTGCATTGAATGCTCCTACTGCATATCCACCTTCCTGAGCTTTTAACAGCATTTCTTTTGATGTAACAAGTGGCATAACTTTTTCCTCCTTAATGATATATGTATATTTTTTATTTTACTACTTGTGATTGATCGGAAAGTTCCGAAACCGAAACGTTTCTGTTTTGAGTTAATCATACCTCTCCTCCCGCATTCTGTCAACCGTAAAATATTTATCTTTTATCGGAAAATTTTCCCTTGCATTGTATAGTGATTACAGGTAAATTGAATATAGAAAGGCGTATTTTAAAAACTGCGCCGGAGCGAAATCAAATTATTTGAACGGAGGCATAAACGACATGTTAAAAGGTATTCCTGAAATCTTATCACCAGAATTATTAAAAGTATTATGTGAAATGGGACACAGCGATCGTCTTGTTATCGCTGATGGTAACTTCCCTGTAGAATCCATGGGTAAAAACGCTATCACAATCCGTTGCGACGGACATGGCGTTCCGGAAATCCTGGAAGCAATCCTGAAAGTTTTCCCACTGGATACTTATGTAGAACATCCGGTAAACCTGATGGAAGTAATGCCTGGCGATGATGTAGAAACCCCGATCTGGGATACATACAAAGAAATCATCCGCAAATATGATGACAGAGGAGATGCTACTGTAGGAAACATCGAGCGTTTCGCATTCTATGATGAAGCCAAAACAGCTTACTGCATCATTTCCACAAGTGAAAAAGCTCTGTATGCAAACATTATGCTGCAGAAAGGTGTTGTCATCAACAACTGATTATCGGCCATCTTTTTTCAAAAACCCCGGGGATCTTCGAAGACCTCCGGGGTTTTATTATTTTGAATATAAAGCATCATTTTTTGAAAGAAGATATACACAATATTGATTCATGCTTATCCCCTCACGTACAGAGTGTTCTGCAAGATCTCTATGCAGACTTCGAGGAATCCTCAGCTTGAACTGCCCGGAATATTTCGAAAGACTGTCTGGCTCATGAATTTCAACCTTATCTTCCAACGCTGCTTTGAACCATTCTCTTTTAGCATCTACTGCATTCTTAATTGCACTTTCCATTGTTTCTCCACACGTGATACATCCCGGCAAATCCGGATACGAAACCACAAAGCCGCCCTCATCCTGATCCTCAACAATTTCCATCCGATATGGCTTTTTCATATATTCGTCCAACTTACTCATTTCTCATTCCTCACTCTCAACAATTTGTTTTACCAGCTGTATGTATACTTTTTTAATTGGTTCATGTCTGGGTATTGTAATTGGATTACATCCTTCTTTTCGAAATGTACAATGACTGCTGCCACCTCCCGGCATATACATCGTATATCCGTAACTCTCCAATATCTTTTTTATTTCATCAAATCTTACATTACTTGACAGGTTACATATTTTTGCTGTCAGCTTATCCCACTTGGACATAAATCATTCTCCTTATATTATATTAGGTGTCATATATGGTGTCAACAATCTTCTCTGGAATATTGTTTCGAACTGAAACATGTGAATATCCGAACGAGTACGGAATCTATAAGATGAATTAAATATAGCACAATGTTTTTTACAGGGCAATAAAATTCGTTCGTCAAATTCTCTCTTTTTATGTCAAAAAAACACCTGACTCGGAATGTTATATCTCTGATAATAAATACATTCCTAATCAGGTGTTTCATTATTAGTATTCTTTTGCCTGTTTTAATCCAGCTCGAAAAGCTGACGCTGTTTCAGGTCGATGGATGACCATACGGTACTTGTATGTTCCTGACCGTACAGATATACAGTACTGGAAACTTTCGCATACAGCTTACAGGACTCTTTATATCCATTGCTGCCATTCTGGTTTCGCAGATACTGTTCGATATCAGAAACTTTCAACGCGTAGGCACTGTTCTGGGACAGATGGAATTTGCCATCACTGCCACTCTCAATTGTACCAATATTTCCATAACCGCTCAGACTTCCGATCTGCGCTGTAATATCAGATACATTCTTCGTGGTCGGGCATCCGTCTTCTACACTGCCATTTTCATCTTCAATGTAAAACTGAACAGTCATCTCCTGTTTATCGAGTTCTTCCTGACTTAAATCAGCACTTACCATATTGTAATCCCTGACATTGATGTAGAAATCCATATTTTCTTCCAGTGTATTTGCTTCATCAGAATCCCATGATGTCTGGTCTGTCATATAAAATCTGGTGCGCTCTGTCTCTGCTGCCGGATTCAGTGTTTTTACAAAGTTTACTTCCGGTTTTACCGCAGTAACGTTTGCCGCTGCCACGATCGTATTGATAAACAGTTTGATTTCATCATCATTCTGTACCCGCCGATGTCCTGCTCCGGTATAAATAACATTCCCCTTACTGTACAGATAATAATTATTTCGAACATCATTTGGTGAATTATTATAATAGTTATCCGTCAGACAATACCAGTCAACCACATCGTTCATTCCATCGCTCTGATCATTGATATCTCGATCCTGCTCCATCCCAAGCTGATAATACTGTCCGTGTGTCTCTGCAATGGTAATACTGTCGCCAATCACATAAGGATACTGCGTGATCGCACCATCATTTACCTTTGTTGCCCTTGTTGTCAGTGTATCTCCCGTACCGAGCGTTTTACCGTCCAACATTGCATTTGTATATCCCTGTGTCTGTGCATAGCTCTTTGATTTATCACCGTTTTTATATGCCACATCACCTGCCAGCGTAAGCAATGTCTTAAAGTCCACACTTTCATCTGACAATGGTTTGCCTTTTTTGAGCAGTTCAGAAACCGTCTGATTTCCAATCGTTGCATCAGAAGTAATACCATAGCGGTCCATACCTACTACCGAACGGAGAATTGTATTCAGCGACAGTCCCCAGTTTTCATTTCTTGCAGTATTCCACAGCCAGCTGTCGTTATAAAGACCAATGCTTCCGCCGCTGTTTACTGTTCCATTTGAATTGTAACCGTCCCTTGCGATCTGGCCGTATATTTTTTTATGATCAGTATTGATATAAGAAGTCGTGTCATGTGCAAAAATAACACTCTTTCCGGATCGGATAAATTTCAAGATCTCCTGCACCGCATCTATGGAAATATCCTGATACACATCCTGGAATCCTATGATCAGCATCTGCTGATCATCCAGCAGATTTGCAAAGGTTGTTTTCTGTCCGTTTTTATCCAGAACATTTCCATTATTAATGTCTGTAACATTTCTGGAAATTACATTGATATTGAAGTCCTGCACTCCGGCTATCAGATTCTTAAAAATGCTGCTATCCGCAAGTGTCCATGTACATGGATTTGAACGATTTACTGAATTATCCTGTGGAACAAGCTGCAGAACATTGATCGTCTGTTTCGCAATCCCATCCGGTTTCTGCTGTTTTGCATAGCCAATCTCAGAAGTATGGATATAGGTGTTACGGTTGCTTGTCAGTTCCAGTTTCCAGGTAATCAGCTTATAGTAATCTGACGGAATTTTTCTGGTAACGGTATATTTCTTTCCAAGCTTCAGTTCATAACGCATATCTCCGCTACCATAATCTTTCTGTGAAAGGACATTTCCGTCTTCATCCTGCACGACCATATATTTGTCCTGCGATTCTTTCTTTGAAAGATTACCGTCAAAGTTCAGATCCAGGTAAAGTTTACAGTCATAAGTTGTCGTTGCCGGGGCTGCATCAGAATCATTTTCTACCGTAAAAGTATATTTCAGCTCCCCGTCAATATATCCTGTATCACTGAGATCCACAGGTGTCTTGAATGTGCCGGCAGTTCCCAGCCGCTGCGGTTCCTTCGGTTTGCCTCCGTTCTCATCAAATTTGATTACCGGCTTTGCCAGATTCATAAAGAAGCTGAGATCTTTTGCTCCGCTTTCCAGTTCTTTATTCGTAGCTACATTTTCATATTTCAGTGCGTCCTTTATGAACTGGTAATAATACGAAGCAGAATCTACTTCCTTTGCATTCGGCTTATCACCATCTACAAGTCCGGATGCCAGCACCACCGGATAACCACTCTTTACAAAATCCATCAGTGAATTGTACTGCTGCTTTGTTATATCATTTCCGGATCCGCGGAAATATCCGGATCCATCTTCATTGTATGTACTGAGCGGTGCGTACCGGAGTTTCCCATCGGACCATGAACCCTGCGCATAATCTGTATCAAGCTGACCCAGCATTTTCGCAAGATTGTTATTTGCAATAATACTTTTTGAATCACCTACATGAGCATATCTGTACTCTCCACTTCCCGTAATCAGGCTGTTTGCATTTTTTTTCTGATCGCCGATGAACACCATATCGTATTCCGAGCCGATATCATCAATATGTCCGACAAATTCTGCTGCTGTCATAGGAGTAATTGTTGCTCCGATATTTACATCTGTTCCACTGTCTGCATAAATGACTCCGAATTCTGAACAGGAACCATACTTGGCATTATTTCCGTTTCCTCCATTACTGTCCAGCGTTCTCAGAAATGTGATTTTCATACTCTGTACTGATCTGATCGTCTTTCCGAACTGTAGCGCAGTCACTTTACCCTGATTATCTGTTGTAATGTTCGTTAATCCGGTTACCGTATCAATCAGCTTCTGTCCGTTCACATCTGAGTATAACTCAGCTTTGTACTCCACAGGAACACCATTCTGGCTGCCATTTCCCTGATATGTACGGTTCTGATAAAAGAATCCCCGAATATCCTGAGCCCCGTCAAAAGTTACCGTAAAATACGGCGGATTATTTTTGCTGTGACCATCTTCATTGTTCCACAAAGTATGCCATCTCGTGTTTGGATCTCCGTCAATCATATTCTCAGCTTTATCATCTTCCTTTGCAGTCTCACTGCAGCAGGCCGTTACACTTTTGATCTTACGGTCTGGACCAGCCACCCATTTCTTCACATTTTCTTTATCCAGCATCTCATTTCCCGTATATGGCATAATTTCCAGTACTTTGAGGTTTTCTTTTACCAGGGTACTTCTCTGATATTTGTAATTAATGATGTATTCAATTGCCCTTGCCTGTGAGATTTCTCTTCCAAGAGGCTCTATTTTCTGTGTAGAAGTATCGCTTCCATCATCCAGATTCGTCTGTTCTGAATTATTATTTTCCAGCTTACGGTACTGGTTTTCGCTATTGATGTATTTGATGATTTCTTCAAATCCATGCATTCTGTCCGCTGCTTCGTAAGTCAGATTTTCGTCAGAATTTGAATTACTGTTGAAATTCTCATGAAAAGAAGTGTTTACAAGATTGTAATCACCGTCAGTTCCTGCAAACATATTTTTGAAAAAGTACATATACATATTTACGTAATGTCCGTCTGCATCTTCTGCCGTATTTCTCATAAGATCCGAAAAAGCTTCGGAAATCGTCGCTTCATTGGCTTTTGAATCATTAACGATACACGGAATGTCAGTTGCTGCGATTGCTGCAGCCACATCAGCAGAAAGCGTTCCATTCACATAAATCAGATCATAGTTATCAAGTGTATCTGCAAAACTGTCTGATACACTGACTTCGTCATCCTGTGCCTGTACATCAACGGATTCATCATCCTGTGTATCAATGTCTTCTGCATCAATGTTCTCTGATTCATCTACATTCTCCTGTACATCGATGTCCGTTTCATCCTCACCGGCGCCATCTTCTGTATCATCGGATTCCAGAACTTCTTCACTGACATCTGTCTGCTCTGTCGTGTCATCTCCAAATGTATCTTCCGGTTCAAGTGCAACCGCCTGCTCTTCATCCTGTGCGGAATTTGCCGCAGTATCATTTCCTGACGAACTGTCCCCGGTAACTGCCGGAGCATACGCAGTTGTTGCGCCGTCCGAAGCCAGTTTCGTGTCGACTTCAATTTCAAAATTTTCAAATTCTCCGTCTGCACTGTCAGCATCCGCTTTTGGCTTCAGATGGAAAACATATTTTTTGAACCAGTCATTGTTTGTATAGCCGCCCTGATAATAAAAGCTATTTACCTGAACAGAGACAGCGGTACCACCGCCAGGTGCAAAATCATAGTTTCCGGTGCCCGGAGTCAGACTGTAAGTTGCCGCTGACACATAATGCGTTGCCACGTCTCCATCAGAAACCGGAAGGTACACATCCTGATTGTCCGGATAGTTTGGATAATACCATCCGAAATAACTGTACGGAAGCGCAGCCTCACCTTCTGTGTCATTTGATTTACAGCAGAAATATACTTTTGATACGCGGTAATAATAGTTATAGGAAAGTTCACTTGAAATTTCCTGAATTTCATTATAAGGAACGGCACTTCGACCGGTTACAATAGAGATTTCAGATCTGGTAAGTTTTCCGTTCACTTCCTGATAGTACCAATACTCATCATTGTCCAGCACAATACTGCCATCAGTAAGTTCCGCATCCGGGTTCTTCGCAAGATCTGTCGCATTTGCTTTTACATAAGCAAGGTCACCAATAACTGTATATTTGTAGTTCGGATACTGGTCAATATTTTCGCCGAGATATACATACGGATCTTCCTGTGTTCCTGCTTTTACAGGATTCTCAACCTCTCCCAGGATCGACTGAAAAGCCGCATCTGCATCCACGCCTGTTTCATCTGTATCCTGTACAGAAACATTGTCGGAAGTATCTGGCACGCTGTACTCGTTCCACTCTTCTCCGCTGTCTGACTGAACATCCGCAGAAGAAGGTCCATCATCTGAAATCCCTGATTCAGAATCTGAGAATGCATCACTGCCACTGAATACATCTGTATCTGATAATTCCACTGTTCTTACATAAGACTGTTGTACAACTTCCGGCTGTCCGCCGAAAGACTGTGCATCGACGCCACTTTCATCACCTGAAAAACTGCCGTTCTCATTGTTTTCATAGGAATTGTCAAACGTAATACCTTCGGAGCTGTCCTCACCGGAATCAGAAGTTCCCCCATCACTGCTGCCATAAGAATCACTTCCATCAGATCCAAACGCATCTTCTCCGCTGGAAAAATCATTATTCCCGGAACTTTCCGTACCGAAATTTTCTGTATCCGTTGCTGCCTGACCGTTTTCCCCGTCAAAGCCTCTGTTATCCGATACGGTACTCGTCGTCTCCACTGCTTCATCCAGAATATCCCGTACAAGAACAGCCTTGCTTTCATCTACTTTATTCGGTTTTTCTCCGGGGAACTGATAATCTTTGTTGTCGATTTGCTCCGCAATTTCTTTTGTCAGAGTTGTATAGACATTTTCGTAATAGCCGTATCTGCCATTCGCATAATCATATTCCGGCAGAAGTGACTTCTGTCCTTTGTCATTCTCATCTGCAAGTGCATTGTTGATTTTGGTATTCGGTACTTCTGTAAATTCCAGATAATAAGCTCCGCGTGCATCACTGCTTGTCGATTCTTCAAAGCTCTGGATATTTTCGCGAAATTTTTCTGACTGTTTCTTATCCGCATCTACATCATTTCGGATTGGATAATATTCCTGATCGCCTTTTGTGTAATCACCGGTACCGGCCGTATTCTCAACATAAGAACCGTTGACTGTTACCGTATCCGTGCGGAAATTGCCGTCAAAATCCGTCAGATCTACCTTCGTCCAGTCCGAAGCATCGTCGCCGTCTGAAAGAAAATATTTTTCCTGATAATCAGACAATGACAAAGGATACTTACTCGAATCATCACCTGCTGCATCTCTGATCTTTTTGATTCCGGTGCTTATACTTTCATCAATCTGTCCGGAATCATCCAGCCGGACGTTCATGACAAATTCCGTCCTGTATTTCTCCGGTAGTTTGCTCAGTGCATCCTTTATCGTAGAAAAATGTACGGTCTGCGTATTCCCGTCCGCATCTGTATACTGATATTGATATAATTTCAGACTTGGCTCCTGTCCCGATATGTAATAACCGATCTCCGCATTTTCACTGGAATCAACCAGTTCCAGAATACGGAATGGATCATCCTCTGTGTTTTCGCTTACAATGGTTTCAATACCGGGCATCATCTCGGATGACGCCTGCACCGAAAGGACAGACTGCAAAAGCGCGCCCGCCCCCAGTACACCGGCGGCTGCCACCGCCGTGCCGGAGATCAATAGTTTCTTATGTTTGAATTTCATGTATAAAATTGCCTCCTGATTTTGCTCTAACGCCTTGAAATATGCTGTATTTATCAAGAAACTACAAAATTTAGTGTTGCTTCAAATCCGTAATTCCAATCATTTCCGCAGATTCTGTCTTCTACCCTGTAGACTCCTACGTTCAATGTCAGATTTCCTGCTGTACGTGGTGTATAATACCATCCCAGATTGTCTTCAGTAGCTTCAGTAGCCCCATTCATATAATCCCTTATATGATAGTTGGTAGCATTTGTCGGAGTTACTACAATTGCATCTGCATTTCCCTCAACATCATACATGTTTATAGAAATTGTTGCCCTGTATTTCTGGTCTTTTGTGAGCCTATCGCCATCCTGAATCTGCCGGTTTCTTCACTTTTACTTTATTTCGAAGGCTGACACTGTGCAGTGTCTCAATCTCTTTTTTTCCGTTTTCTGTGCTGAGCTGAAAACAGACAATATTATCAGATTCTACTTTGGTAACATCCGCACGAAAATCAAGAATACCTGTCGCAAGGACAGAACGATTCACCTTTGTACGGACATTACGCACATTTTGTTCTCCACTGTCTTCTTCGTCCAGAGAAAATGCAGATACATCTTCCTCGTCCTCAGACAATGCTGCTGTCTCTGTATCATTTTTTCCTGAATCATCAGAGCTGCTTGTCGCGGTATATTCTCTCTGACTGTAATAGACCGTTGCATCTTCTTTGTTCCAGTCAATCACATCACAGATATACTGGCTGGTGGTTCCATCGTTATTTTTATATTCGTTGCAGACGATGAAAGTCTTGTTTCCGTCACTGTTGCCGTCTCCGCTCTGCTTGATATCGTTTTTGATCTCGGAGCCTGTATTTTCGCCTGTACCATTTGCATAATAAAGGCTTCTGTTGGTATCAATGATCAGGTCTTCCATCCTGTCAACCAGTTCCTGTGTCTCCATCTGCACTTTTGCGTTACTGGATGTACTTCTGTATGTATTGCTGCCGGTCATGATAAATGTCATCACCACACCTGAAAAAATTGCGATGATTGCAACCGTAATGACCAGCTCGATCAGAGTCAGGCCCCGGTTATCCGTCTGCCGCGCTCTTCCCCCGTTCTTAAGCTTTTCTGCTGTATTTTTTATTTTTCTTATCTTCATAGGATTTTCTCCTCCAAAAAATAATAAAATCGCATTTCATACAGAATGTATTTCATCTCACACAAAATTAATAGTGTCCGGAAACCATCTCATATTTGCCGGTCTCCTGAATCAGATTCAGCGTCTTATAACGACCGCCGCCTCTGACAGTGATCTTGGTACAGTACGCACCACTTCTCGTAAGCGGTATATCTTCTCCGTTTGCAAGTACCGAAAGAATTGCTTTCTGAGTCCACACTTTTTCCTGCAAAGGGAGAAACGCACCGGTTGCCCGGTCATATGTGAGCACAATGCTGTCACCGACAGCAAGCTCCTGTTCTGAACCGGAATCCGTCGCATAACTGATTATTGTACGTGCCGGAGCGATCTTTTCCGGCTGATCCTGCTTTACGTTTGATTCACCGTCCACTTTGCCGCGGTCAAGATAATAACTGATATAATAACCGTCTTCTCTTTTTTCCAGCTTCATCTCGCCAACCAGGCGATTCGCAGCCTCTGTCTTTGTTTTGTCCAGAGCTGCCGCAATGGAATTGGCAGCCCGGTTTACCCGAAAGCCCAGAATCGAATTAAGAGAAGGCACAGCGATTCCGAGAAGAATAGCAAAAATAGCAATGACAATGATCAGTTCCACGAGTGTAAAACCTTTGTTTTTGTTCTTCATACTGCCCTCACCTCTTTCTATTCTGTATATTTATTCTTTTTTCCAGTTCTCATAAGTCACGCAGTCCGCGATGCTGTACGTGTCAGAACCGTTCAGCGTGTCTTTCTTTCCTGATGAAGATGAATTTCCGAGAACATATTTGTCGCCTTCCCAGAAGAAATCCTGCGGTTTGATGCTTGTTCCGTCTCCATAGGAACTCATCTGCGCCTGAAATACTCTTGCTGCCTCCAGAGGAGCCGATTCAAGCTGTGCACCTGCTCTCAGGGTAATCGTACCTTTTGCCATAATAATACCCTGGAATTTCACACCTGACTCAATCTCCACATCACCGGTACATACCACAAGACGAAGTTTGTCGGCATCACTTTGGCTGATTTTTAGAGTCTGATTCATTCCATTTTCTCCGTTGTCATACATAATTGCCTGCAGACCGCCGTCTTCATCACTGGCAGTAAACACGTATTTCCCTGTATCATCTTTTACAGTATCCTTAATATATGAGATCATTTTCTTTTCATTGACAAGATTATCATATACACTGCGGTCGCCGTCTGTCTCATTATGTGTTTTACCTTCGGCATCTTCTTTTACTGCTTTGTTCAGAAGATCATAGCTTGTGATCATCTTGCGGTTCAGGGCATACCAGCTGTTCTGATAACCAACCTGCTCCTGAAGGATCTTCTCTCCCGGATTTACGCTGGTTGCCTGCTGCATATTTCCTTGTGCGTCTGCCCCGCTGTAAGAAAGTGCATTTCCGTTGGTGATATAGCGCAGATAAGAATCTGCATCTTTGACCGTAATTCCTGAATCTTCCCCTCCGAAATAGAAGGAAAGATATTTATCCATATTTGCTTTAACCGTTGGATTGTTCTGATAATACATCTGCATAAAATCCGCTGATTTCTGTGCATCTGTAAAATTCAGATAAAAATAAACAAATCCATCATTATAAAAAACAGTCTGCACCGGTTTCTCGCTGTCGACACCGATATCACGAAGAGTCCTGCTGCCCCACGCCTCAACTGCAGCATCCCAGTTTACGGAAATATCTTTGGCTCCGTTTAAAAGCGCCAGGTAAGCATCGTAAGTCAATGGATTACCGGATGCCCCAAGTACCTCTTTCGGCACAAGATACGCAAGCTGCGTACCTTTGACAGTCAAACTCTCACCTGTGGCCACATCATTGGTATTGCTTCTGTTATTTGCCTTTACCTTCGAACTTGCAATATAATTTCGACCGGCGATCATCAGTTTCTGTGTATCAGAAAGATCCAGTGTTGTGTTTTTGCCATTGATCACGATCGCGCTACTCAATGCAGCTCCCGTCAGTCCGGATTTTTCATACTGGTCTTTTGCCACACAGTCATCCGAAGTTGCCGATTCATAAGAACCATAACCATAATAATTGCCGCTGATCTTTACGTTATTATTTTTGCCTGTGACCGTAAGGTCATCCGCAAAATAAGTCGAACCAGAAAGGCTCACATTCTGTACAGAATCTGCATTCAGTCCACGTGCCCACAGATTCACACTTTCGGCACTCGTAAAAGTAGAATTCAGACCAACACTGATCTCCCCTTTGCAGACAACCTTATCTCCGGATTCCACATTGAGGCTTGCACCCGGTATTACCTTAATGCTGGTCTCAGAATCCGCAGCCAGTGCAGATGGCAGGTTACCTGCATAAATACTTCCATTGATAGAAGTCGGTGTGCTTTCGGTTCCTTCGCATACGATGCCCTTGTCCGCTACAACGATCATATTCATAAGATCCGGAAGTGTGGACGGTGTCGGGAACTGTACTTCCGGAACAAGCAGACGGATATCCGTACAGATGATCGCTGCTCTTCCTTTTTCATCTACATAGATTACCTTAAGATTTTTCAGAAGGACTCCATTATTCTCTGTATTTTTGCCGACATTTTTGACTGCTTTCATCAAAGGGGCACTTCCGGCCGGATTGGTGATGATCAGAGATTCTTTTGAGCCGTCATACTTCAGATCCACATATCCGCGGAGTCTCTCCATATTATAAATATTATCTTCTGTCTTCGACACACGGAGAGTGCGCATAAGTTCTGTGATAAAACAATCCTGAAACTCGCTCTGGCGCTGCCTGTCCATAGAAGAATCCTGTGAACGGTTCTCTACGTTGTAGCTTTCGAGAACCTGCGTATAGGCCTTTGACATGGCATTTCCCACATCCTCCTGCAGTCCAGTACGGATTTCCTCCAGCGCGCGCTCTGCCGTATAAAAGCTGTCCTTGCCCTTCAGGTCTGTGATTTTCATATTAAAATTCGAAAGTGCGATATAAAGTACAAGAAGTCCAAGGATCCCCACAAAAGAAACCGCGATCAGTACGGTAAAAAGTGAAAATCCCTGATTCTGCTGTCTTTTTGTTTTTGTGATGTTTCTCATTGCTTCCTCCCCGGAGGTTTAATCTTCTTTTGCTCCATCAAGTGTCACGACAAGATCACTGTCCGGAAAATTCTTTGCAGCTGCTCCCGCTTTGTACACGCTCACCTTCGCCGTATAAATGCGGTCCTCTGCGTCCCGGTCATCCAGACTGTTGCAGTCCAGTACTTTCTTTGCCGATGCATTTGTCACCTTTGCCCCATTGATGCCCTTATTATTAACCGCCTGATAAGTCAGGGACATCTGGCTGATCTTCGGACGGTTCAGCACTTCGTCCATATCACTGATGTTGTAATCAAGATTTGTACGAAGTTTCGTAACCGCCTTATAAAGGCTCGGGTTTGTGCTCCAGTTGCTCTTGTTTCTCGCAGCCGGATTTTCATTGATGATCAGAGACATACGATACTGCGCTTCCTGTGCGGAAGTCGGCTCATTATTGGTATCGTCCCTCTGCTTTGTTACATAGAAACTGACTTCATAGTTTGTCGTGTTATCCAGTATGATCTTGTCATATGGATTTGTCGCACTGGTTGAATTGTAGTTCGGATAATAAAAAATAAAAATATTTTTCAGTGCTTCACCCGTCTCAGAGCTGTAAAATGGTACATACGCACTCTTGTATGTACAGAAACATCCCGAAACGTCTTCGTCTTCACCTTTGCCGCCACATGGGCAGAGGCTCATGGTTTCATACTTTGTTCCACCGGATTTCTTATAGTCATACGCGCTTAAGACATATCTTGCCTCAGCCCTGACCGTTCCGCCGCTCTCCTCGATCTTGATATGCAGCGTTCTCTTTGTATATTTGTAGACATCTTTCCAGTCCAGCGGCTGATAGGTATCACTGTCTGTCGCATTACTTCCGGCATCCGTATTCATTGCCTCGACCGCGGCACTTTTCTGTCCTGCCACCATCTGCTGCATAGCCTCTTCATCCCAGTTACGCGGCATGATCAGAAATGCATTTGTCTTGCTGTCCATATCAGAAATCTTCGGTGCAAGATAATCGTTCTTACCATCGCCGGTACCGGTGACAGTCTTTTCTTTGTAGCCGGAGCTTTCGCTTCCGTCAAACTCTGCCAGCGCATCAAAACTCTCATGATTCACTGTCACATTCGTTAATTCGAAATAATATTTCGATGCATTGGAACCTTTTTTCCGCGGATTAAATTTATAAGTCTTGCCGCCATCTGTCGAGATCACAGATGCCGTCACTTTGGATTCATCCATTCCGTCCCTGTACTGACTGACGGAATTATAAGTTGTTCCGCCATTTCCGGAAGCCTTCAGGACTTCACGGATTCCAAGCTCGCCGCTTTTTATTTTATCTTTCTGTGGATTCAGAAAACTGATTCTTGTATCACCGTTTAAATCAAACGGATAGTTAAATGCCAGTGAAACTTCCTCGAAAGTTTTTGCCTTGACTTCCTCCATGATGTTCTGCGCTGCTGTCGTCGCTTCCAGATAAAGGTTTGATTTGCGGTTGATCCGTCCGGAGGTAACAAATGCCTGCAGGAGTACGATCGCCGTTATGGAAAAAATACTGACTGCGATGATGACCTCAAGAAGCGTCATTCCGGCATTCGGATTTTTTCTTTTTTGCTCATTCATAGGGCTGCTGCCACTCCTTTCCAGAATGAAGTATCGATATATAGACAGATAGAGGGGCTTATATTTTCCCCTCTAACATACATGCATATTATGACTGACCCTGATCATCAGCAGGAGCTGCTGTTTCGTCTGTATTTTCTCCTTCCTGACCGTTGTCACTCTGGCCGTCACTGCCATCTCCTTCAGATGCCTGATCTGCATTTGCCGCTGCCGCCTGTTCAAGCGTTCCGAACAGATTGCCGGTTCCGTATGCCACCTGACCGGCATCCGGTTCTGTATAGCTGTTTCCTGTTCCCGACATGGAAAACATATTGACTACAATACTTCCTGTCAGATAGCCGGTAGAGGTATCGTAGGATGCATTCATATTATCTACCGTAAGTCTTCCGGTCTGCTCTGCAAGATATGCGATTACATCTTTCAGATTCTCATATGTTCCGGTAAACTGCATGGTATCCTGTGTACGGTAAAGCACCGGTGTCTGTGAAGCACTGTCCGCCTGTGCTGCTGCCGCGTCTGAAGCATTCTGAAGATCTTCTGCCGCCTGGCTGTCCGTACCCTCGATCTCATCGATCTGTTCCTGCGTCTGTGCGTTTGCCTGCTCAGACATTGTCGCATTCTGCTCTGCGATTTCTTCTTCGGTACTTCCGTCGATTGAAGCTACAAACTCTTTGGCCGCGATTCCGACATTGGTAATCTGCATTCCGATATTATTTTCTATATTCTGTGCAAGTACGATGCCGTTTTCTTCTTTTACATCGGAAGGAAATTTCGCTACATACTCGTTGATCTTACTCTGGGCACTCTCTGTCTCGCTGATATAAAAATCTTTGTTTTTCGCAAGCTCCAGAAGATTGGACAGACGTTCTTCGAGCGGTTTGTTTGCCGCCTCGATATTCGCTGCTTCCTCCATCTGCGGACGATACCCGAAAAACCATCCCAGTCCGAATACCGCTACACCGGAAAACATCAGTAATAATTTTTTGTCACGCATAGAAATGTTCATGTCCCGTCTGCCTCCTTATTCTTCGGTATTATCCAGTGGTGCCGGATTTGCATAGGTACAGATCACACTCATCGCCACAGTTCCAGTCTCATCCTCCTCAAGTCCTGTCGTCGTGACTGTCGCAAGACTTTCGAAGGTACGAAGCTGCATCAGTGTATTGGCGGCTGCAGATTTGCCTGAAACACGCATGCTGAAGCTTACCTGAGAGCCATCGGAACTGAAGGTATCCAGTGTGATGTCAGATGGCATCTTCTGTTCCATCTCCTCCAAAAATGCTTTCAACCCTTCATTCGGAGTGTTTGTATACTGATACATGTTCTGATAATTCTGATACTGCTCCTGCGCAGTATTGTATGCATTGTAAATCTCCTCAATGGAGCTTTCTTCATTGATCCGCTGATTCAGATAATCCTGCTGATGCTGCTGATACACACGGCTTGCCACGCCGGCTGCTGTCAGTGCCACACCGGCTGCCACACCAACTACACAGATCAGGACTGCACCGCTTAAGGAATCTTTGTTTTCTTTCTTTTTGCGGGTCGTCTTCTCCATCAGATTCACGCCGGAACGCATCGGGGCGATCACCGCTGTATAAAGATAAAGTCCCTCTTCTTCGGAAAATTCCGGATACGTGCATTTATCAAGCGCATAAACAACTTCCACTTTCTGTGCCAGCTCATTGGCAAGAAGTCTCCGCACACCCTTGATACCGGCTCCAAGGCCACAGATTTGAATAGATGAAAACGTGGCATCTGTATTTCTGGAAATATAATAATCCATAATTCTGGAAATGTTTCCGACCATATAACGGAAGCTTTCGGTAACTTCCATTTTGGCATTTTCGAGAAGCTGATCCTGTATATCCATGTCTGACGTGTCGATTCCGTTCAGGCTGTCCTTAAGACATCTCCGGTCATGCAAAACCATCAAAGCTTCCTGCTGGCTGAGATTCTCACCGAACTGTGGAAAAGCACGGACGGTCTCAATGGCACTGTCGACACCATAGTTGATGTTTCGCTGCAGTGCGAGATCTCCATCTTTGATAATACTGATGCTCGTTGAATCAAATTCAATTTTGACAAGCATATGTAAACCATCTGCAAAAGTCGTCTTTACTGCGGAATAAACGCTGTCACCGGTAAATCCGATGCCGGTCATATTCAGTCCCGCAACCTCCGCAAACTCACGAAATGCTGCAGAAATCGATGTCGGCGCTGCATAGACCATCAGATGATACTGACGTATGGCACCGCCGGTCTCCTGCTCCTTCGATTCTATATCGATAATGCTGTAAGAAATCACGTAACTGGAAATATCAATCGGGAAATAATCCGTTGCATTTTCCTGAATGATACTCTGGATCCTGTCCTTCTTAACAAACGGAATACGGACCTCCCTGCTGGCAATCCTTGAAGAACCAGCCACAAAGAATACTTTTCTGGTTTTGATTCCCTGTGCGATAAGTTCTTCTTTCAGAAGCTTTCCGAGGCTTTTTGTATCACGAATCTGTCCGTCATCTACGGCCCCCTGCGGAACAGGCAGTACAAAACAGCGGTAAATATGCTGACCGCGGCTGTCCACCTCTGCCACACGAATCTGTGCTGTGTCGATTTCTATCGTCAAAATTTTTGCCATTTTCAGGTTTCCTCCGTTTATACGCTCTAAAATCCGAAGATTTCATTTTATTCTGGCATTCAGTCACAAAAATATAGTTTCTGTATCTCACAGAAAGTATATTTTTATAACCGAAAGTATTCTTTCAGTTATAAAGTGCTGCTACAGACCCAAAAGGGAAAGGTACCAGCTGATCCATGCATTGCCCCAGAGTGCCGCAAGAAAGATTCCTGCAGAAAGATACGGTCCCATTGCCAGCATATGACCGGCACCGCTTACCTTAATGCGGATCGTATGTACGACTGAACCAATGATGCATCCGAGCAGAAATGCAAGAATGATCTGTTTCCATCCGAGGATCAGCCCGCAGGCTGCCATAAGCTTGATATCACCGCCGCCGATTGCCCTGCCGTCGCTTAAAAGGAATAAAATTCCCAGAAAAGCACTGACACAAATGGCACCGGTCAGATGGGAAATCAGATTTCCCCGGTCAGATACGGTTGCTGCGATACCGATAAAAAACAGAAATACATTGATTCCAAAGGGGATTTCATATGTGCGCCAGTCGATCAGGCTGAGTGTCAGAAGTGCCGATGTCATCAGACAATACAAAAGGCTTGACCGGTTCAGTCCATTGACTGCACATACCAGTACATAAAGAACACCGTTCAGTGCCTCTATGATCGGATACTGCACAGAAATCTTTGATTTACAGTTACGACATTTTCCACCCAGTACGATCCAGCTAAATACAGGAACCAGGTCGTACCATCGAAGCTTCCTCCCACAGGTCATACAGTGGGAGGGAGCCGTAATGATGGATTCATGCAGCGGAAGCCTGTAAATGCAGACATTCAGGAAACTGCCAATCACGATTCCAAATATAAAGATTATGATGTATGGAACAGAGTCCAGAAAAAGAAGCATAGGGAATTCCTTTCAGGGGTGAAAAATCAATTATCAATTACTTGCTTTTCTTATCCATAAATGTAGCAAAAGCCTCTGGTTCATAAGATACTTTTACGCCACCCTCTTTATCAACAGTAATGGTTGCTGTTGGATTAGCTCCCCACTGTTTTGATTTAAGTTTAACCTTTGCATAATCCGGAGCAAATTCATCTAATGCAGCTGCAAAAGCCGTTTTAGCATCGCCATCTACTGTTACTGTCTCGCCAATTGAAATTGTTCCTACAATAGTCGTCTCTCCAGTTTTCACAGCTATGTTATTTGATCCGTCTGCTGCATAAACCTGAACAGCTTTTACCATTTCATCCATATTAGATGCATCTGCAGATTTTCTTGATTTCTCAACATATTTTGTATACTGAGGTGCAAGAAGTCCTACCAGAATTGCAAGGATAGCGATTGCGATTACAAGTTCTACAAGTGTAAAACCTTTGTTGTTTTTCTTTTTGTTAAGAAGTTTAAACATTTTTGATACATCTCCTTCATACTTTGTGTTGTGGGACATCTGCCCCGTTCTCCCTTATGGCTTCACACCACCGGGAAATTTATGATGAACGCAGGACCCCCATGCAATTCCTGTGCCACATCCTGAAAATTATGCGGAAACTTTTAACGCGGTTCCCAATCGCAAATACGATTGCATCGGAAATTCTTGTTTTTCCTATTCCCGATGCCCGTAGCCACCAATTTCATGTTTCCTAAGCATCGGATTCTCTTGTTTTTCTTATTCCCGATGCCCGCTCCACCAATTTCATGCTTCCTATGTATCGGATTCTCTTGTTTTTCTCATTCTCGATGCCCGTAGCCACCAATTTCATGCTTCCTATGCATCGGATTCTCTTGTTTTTCTTATTCCCGATGCCCGTAGCCACCAATTTCACGCTTCCTATGCATCGGAAATTCTTGTTTTTCTTATTCTCGATGCCCGTAGCCACCAATTTCACGCTTCCTATGCATCGGATTCTCTTATTTTTCTCATTCTCGATGCTCGCTCCACCAATTTCATGCTTCCTATGCATCGAATTCTCTTGTTTTTCTCATTCTCGATACCCGTAGCCACCAATTTCACACTTCCTAAGCATCGGATTCTCTTGTTTTTCTTATTCCCGATGCCCGTAGCCACCAATTTCGTGCTTCCTATGCATCGGAAACTCTTGTTTTTCTTATTCTCGATGCCCGCACCGCCAATTTCATGCTTCCTATGCATCGGATTCTCTTGTTTTTCTCATTCTCGATGCCCGTATCCACCAATTTCACACTTCCTAAGCATCGGAAACTCTTATTTTTCCTATTCTCGATGCCCGTATCCACCAATTTCACACTTCCTAAGCATCGGATTCTCTTGTTTTTCTTATTCTCGATGCCCGCTCCACAAAACATGCCTGACTTTGACCGCTTACAGGTTATCAAGTCCATCATACATCGATCTAATCGGCATAAGCACGGCGATGACCAGTGTACCGACGATCAGTGCCATAAATACGATGATCAGCGGTTCCATTGCCGCCAGCACACTCTGGGTCGTGATCTCAACTTCTTCATCATAGTAATCCGCCAGTTTGCTGAGCATTTCTTCCATATTACCGGTTTCTTCACCGATTCCGGTCATATGGCAGACCATCGGAGGAAACACTTCACTTGCCGCAAGCGGCTCAGACAGCGGAATACCTTTCATTACTTCTTCTTTTGCCTTCTGTAAAGCATTCTTATAATGAATGTTGTTGATGATCTTTGACACAGTGTCGAGGCATTCCGTCGTGGAAATACCTGCCGCCATCAGAGTACTCATCGTACGCGCAAACTGCGCACACGCAGACTTGACGGTCAGCTTACCAAAGAGTGGGATCTTCATCTTGATGTAATCAATTTTCAATCTTCCAGACTCTGTATTATAGATCAGTCGGTAAATAATTACAACTGCAACAACTACAGCAAGGATCACATACCAGTGTCCCACCGTCCATTTGCTGACATTCATAACTCCCATCGTAAGTGCCGGCATCTCGACATCAAGATCCGCAAACATATCGATAAAGATCGGGATAACGTACAGAAGCATGACTGCAATAACGCCGATGACCGCGCAGATCAAAATGATCGGATAGATCGTCGCCTTGCGGATCGTTGCCTTTAGCTTCGCTTCTTTTTCAAAATGTGTTGCCATTCGGTTAAATGACATTTCCAGACTTCCGGAGGATTCACCTGCAGCCACCATATTGACCAGCATCGGCGGGAAGATATCCGGAATCGATGCCATGGAATCTGCCAGTGTATTACCCTTTTCTACATTGACCAGTACATCGGCAGTCGCTTTCTTCAGCCATTTGTTTTCTGTCTGCTCTGTCATCATCTGCAGCGCTTCTTTCATGGGCACACCTGCCTGCGTAATGCTGACAAACTGCCGGCAGAACACACTTAAGTCTCGTGGCTTGACTTTCCTTCCGATGGAAAAATCAATGTCTTTGTTTAAAGCTCCCTGTTCTTTGATCTCAACAGGAAAAAGCCCGTCTTTTTTTAGCTGCTGTGAAACCGCATCACGGTTTTCCGCGTCCATTCTGCCACGTTTTTCTTTGCCTTTTTCATCGACGGCAACATAAGTATAACCGGGCATCTGCTCAGTCCTTTCTGTTAAATCTCAAAATTCACCTTACGGTTCATCGCAACCGGATCCTGTGCATAAGTCACTACCGCTTCCTCGCCGATCTCGCCCTTCATAAAGAGATCATACAGGGCATCGTCCATTGTGATCATCCCGGCTCTCCTGCTTGTCTGCATGACAGACGGAATCTGGAAAGTCTTACCCTCACGGATCAGATTGCGGACCGCATTGTTTGCAAACAATACTTCCAGTGCAGCTACCCTGCCTCCATGTTCCTTACGGATCAGCTGCTGAGAAACCACGCATTCGAGGACTGCCGCAAGCTGGATGCGGATCTGCTGCTGCTGATCCGGCGGAAATACATCGATAATTCGGTCGATGGTTTTGTCCGCTCCGATCGTATGCAGTGTCGAAAATACGAGATGTCCTGTCTCAGCCGCTGTGATCGCAGTCGAAATGGTCTCAAGGTCTCGCATCTCTCCGACCAGAATGACATCCGGGTCTTCACGTAAAGCCGCACGGAGCGCTGCTCCATAACTTCCGGAATCACTTCCGATCTCACGCTGGTTGACAATGGATTTGTCATGCCGGTGAAGATACTCGATCGGATCCTCCAGTGTAATAATATGATAAGGATATTTCTGGTTAATTACATGAAGCAGGGATGCCAGTGTCGTGGATTTGCCGCTTCCGGTAGGCCCGGTAACAAGGACCAGCCCCCTCTTACGGTCCGTGACCTCTACTACTTCTTTTGGGATACCGAGACTCTGTGGCTCGGGAATCTCAAACGGAAGGCATCGCATAACGGATGCCAGCGTGCCTCTCTGCTGAAAAACATTGACACGAAAACGACCCACCCCAGCTATGGCGTAGGCAAAGTCTGTCTGACCGTCGCGCTTTAACTCTTCTTTGTGCCGCTCTTCCATGATCGGAAGAAGAAGCTCTTTCAGAGTATCTGGCATCAGCCTTTCACCCTCGATGGCACTTAAGACGCCATCGATACGGTAACATGGCGGTTTGCCCACGGTAAAGTGGACGTCAGACGCATTTTCTTCTATGGATCTCTGTAAAAGATCTTTCAGATCATACATGAATTACTACCTGATTTCTATAATTTTTCAGTTCATACTGCATTTCTCTGTGCAGATGAATTATTGCTGTTCATTCTGCTCACAATAACGATACATCTTATTCTTCGTAGGAAGCCTTCAGCATTTCGCCGATAGAAGTAACCCCCTCGAGTACATAGCGGATGCCATTCTCACGAAGTGTATGCATGCCGTTTTTCTTGGCTGCTGCAATCATTTCCTCAGTCGTTGCATCGTCTGCGATCAGCTTACGCATCTCTTCATTGACCTCCATGATCTCAAATACACCGGTTCTTCCGAAATAGCCGGTATTATTACAGAGTTTGCAGCCACCCGGCTCATAAATTTCGACTTCTTCTGCAAGAGAACGCCTGAGGATCCGTTTTTCTTTGTCCGTCGCAAAGCGTTTCTTACGGCAATGCGGACAGAGCTTGCGTACAAGTCGCTGCGCAATAACACCGATGATCGCATCGGAGATCAGATAACGGGCAACTCCCATATCCGCCATACGGTTCAGGGTACCGACCGCGTTGTTGGTATGCATGGTCGAAACAACGAGGTGACCGGTAATGGAAGCCTGCACAGCAATTGAAGCGGTCTCCTGGTCTCGGATCTCACCGATCATAATGATATCCGGGTCCTGACGCAGAATTGAACGAAGTGCCGATGCAAAAGTCAGGTCAACTTTGTTGTTTACCTGAATCTGGTTGATGCCCTCAAGATCTGCCTCGACAGGATCTTCAACTGTTACAATATTGACAGCTTCTTTATTCAAAGCGCTGAGTGCCGTATACAGTGTCGTAGATTTACCACTTCCGGTAGGACCGGTTACAAACATGATTCCATACGGCTTTGCAAGCATATGCTGCAGAGTTGCCATCTCTTCCTGATCCAGACCGAGTTCTTTAATATCCCTGGTCAGGTTCAGTTTTGAAGAAATACGCATAACAATCTTCTCGCCATGAACAGTCGGAATCGAGGAAATACGGATATCGTATTCTCGCCGGTCAACCATAACGGACATACGACCATCCTGCGGCTTTCTTTTTTCCGAAATATCCATGCCGCCCATGATTTTGATACGGGTGGAAATTGCCGGAAGAAGACTGTTATCGTAGACCATTTTTTCATAGAGAGCACCATCGATACGATAGCGCACACGAACCTTTGTCTCCAGTGCTTCTATATGAATATCACTGGCTCTCTGGCGTACCGCCTGCTCAATCAGCGAACGTACAAGCTGTACGATCGGTGCATCACTGACATCTGCTTCTGCTGCTGTTTCTTCATTATTTCCACGAAGCTGTTCACGTTCACGTGTGAATCGTCTTGCTGCATCCATGGTCTCTGATGCACCATAGCAGCGATCGATTGCAGCAAGTATATCACGTGGCGTCGCAATATATGGTTCAACCTGCAGGTTTGTGATGATGGAAATATCGTCAATTGCCGCCATATCCATCGGATCGGACATCGCAAGATGCAGGATATTCGCATTATATGGGTCAAGTTCAAATGGAATGCACTGGTATTTCTTAAGGAGATTCACACTGACCAGATTACGGACTTCTTTCGGAATCGTCACGCCGGTAAGTTCGATCATCTTTAATCCCAGCTGTGTCTGGAGTGCCCTGGCAATCATTTCTTCAGTGATAAAACCATTCTCTACGAGAACTTCTCCGATCTTTTTGCCGGTTCCCTTCTGCAGTTCCAGTGCTTGTTTCAGTTTTTCTTCTGTAAGAACGTCCTGCCTGATGAGCAGATCACCAAGCCTCATTCTCTCTCGTCTTAATGCCACAATGTCATCTCTTTCGTTTTTTTATTCAGCATAATTTGCTTTATGCCGGACTCATCCTATTGAAACATACATATAGAGTAAATTTACCATGACTTACATTTCCTGTCAATAAAGTGGGAACGTTTGGACCAAAATGTTTCTCTTAATGTTACTATTCAGATTTTCGCGAAGTATTTTCCTGTTTGTATCAGAACTAACCTTTTGGATAGTCCTCCGCGCACAGGTCGCAGCCCAAATCAGACCGTCTGGATAGTCCAAATAATGGCAAGTATAATTTGAGGTAACCAAATCTCGAGCTGTCGATGACTCTGATAATAGTATCTACAATACAAGGTAACCAAATTCAGGCCTGTCAATGACTCTGATAATAGTATCTACTGTCTCGGTCCACAAAATTAAGCTAAACAAATACCCCTGACCATAGTAAGTTGGAATAGAGTCCACAAAATCACAAAAATCAGATGACTTTTATTGTAGTAAGTCTATTCCGAGGCATTGCAAACACTAAAATTGAATGCCTCAAACATAAGTAAATCCCATCAGAGTCAACAGAACTCCCAGAATCCGTTGATTCCAATTTTAGTAAGTGTAACGCAAGTCAACAGCTTGCTCCAAAAATTCATTCAGAACGCAAAAAGAGAAGCCTTTTCAGGCCTCTCCTCTGTAAACTTATGAATTATCATTACTCCTTATCGTTTCTTATAATGATAGATCAATAATCCTGCTATTGCCAATACTGCCACTGCAATGATCCAGGTAAACGGATTCTGATACCAGTGTCCGGATGTGCTTCTGACATCCTGTCCGGAAGCCTGACGGCTCTCGGCATCTGACTCATCCTGTGCAGCTTCTGTATCTTCTTTTTCCGGTTCGACTGTCGCTGCTGCCGTCGGAGTTTCAGCCGCTTCTGCAGCCGCGGTCGGCGCCGATGTTTCGGTCGGTGCCGGAGTTGCTGTCACTTTCGGTGTTACCGTTACCTTCGGTGTCGCGGCTGCTTTCGGAGTGGTTGTTGTCGCTGATTTTTTCGTTGCTTTCGACGCTGTTGTCTCTTCTGAATTCTCGACCGGCTCTGCGCTGACTGCATTTTCTGCTGCCGCTTCAGTATCAACCGTTTCTTCTGTCACCGGTTCAGCATCAACAGCTTCCGTCTGTGCTTCCGGATGTTCTTTCAGCCATTCTTCTGTCTTCTCCAGATTCATCCAGCCCTCAGTTCCGTCTACTGTTGTCACACCCCAATGACTTCCGTCTACCATTTCGGCATCTTGTGTAATATGAAGCGTTTCGCCATTCTCTATATCACGTACACCCGGAACTTCGCCGTATTTCTCTCCCGGTCCCTGATAAAGCTTCTGCGTGCCTTCTTCTGCGTAAGCTTTTACATCATAATCCGCATTATAATTTACATGATCCTTTCCTGCAATATACAGTTCTGAATCAATGGCTTCCTTCCGGGACTGCGCCGGGCGGCACTCATCCAGCGGTGCATAACCATTCATCTTGTGATATTCTGTATACCCCCAGGTCCGATTATTCTCTGTATCTTCAACCTCTCCTGTAATATGAAGCGCCGTACCGTTTGATATCTGCTCATCATTCAGCTTCGTCGAATCAAAATCCGGCTGTGAATAAAAATCAATTCCTCCTGCCTTTGATTCCACGATCATATAATAGTCTGTGCTGTAATCCGGTTCTGTCTTACCTGTCTGCACATCTGCCATGACATTGACACTCATAAACAGTCCCATCAAAATGACCAGAAAACTCTTTGCCAGTTTCTTCATTTTATTTTCTCCCCTTCACTCCGTATATCTTCCTTACTTTTCTTAAAGTTATATCTTTTTGAAATTCTGAACCTATCATACCACAGACACAGCACAATGATAATCCTTTTTTGTCATAAAAAAGAAATAAAAAACTGATGTTTTTCGACACAAAAAAAGAGCTGCCACCACTCAGATTCTTTACATCCGTATAGCAACAGCTCTTAATAAACAAATAAAATAGGTAGGGTGACAATCCTACATCTCTTTTAAGACCCATATGGCGCGACGGCTGCCTGTTCCGTCCTCAGATTTTATTTGTTTATATTCTTATATGTTTATTATATTCTATTCTCCCTGAAAGTATTCTACATCAGACATAAAATCATTCTTATGACGTTCTGTATGCGCAACACGATTAGCCCAGAAAATTATTTCCTGCTTTGCTGAAATGATATCCGTCAAGTCTGGTCTTTTCTTTAATATAAATTCAGCAACTTCAGAACTTAGTTTTCCCAGAGAGACACATTTTATATCTTTTGTAAATATTTCTTTATTCAGTTTTGAAACTGTAAGCATTTATTCTATACCTTATATTTGTAGCAGTTCATTTTGTTCTATGTTTACTATAGCATATTTCTATTTATAATTCAAGCAAATCTCTCCCTGAAATACAACGACCCCGGAGGATTCTCCGAGGTCATTGCGTTTATCATGGCATTTCAAATAAAGCCTGTTTTATTATTTGTAAAGTGGTCCGTAGTTCTTGCAGGCACGGAAGTCTGCACCTTCTTTATCCATTCCGAATGCATTCCAT
>OGYG01000745.1_pt1 | contig 28899 bp, 30 predicted proteins | sample 1576481 | NCBI WGS metagenome assembly OGYG01 (sample SAMEA3541497, study PRJEB24748) | human gut metagenome | biome: human gut; feature: human-associated habitat; material: faeces | place: China | collected 2012 | reverse complement strand
AAAAAGTTGAAAATGGAAAAGTATTCACTATAGAAGGTAATAGCAAAGATGAGGTTAGAGAAAAAAGTTATAATTTAAATAGTAAATCTATCTATGGTTATGGAGTATAAGAAAAAGAACTGAAAATATTTCGGTTCTTTGAAAATGATTATTTTATTAACGCAAGTAATTGTATTAAAAAGTTTATATTATTAATATCTTGCAAAATAATCTTTATTTAGAATAAATATAGTTATACTAATAATAAATAATATAATTGATATAATGATAGAATATATATATTGAGTATCTGTGATAATACCATGTAAATTAGGAACACTATAAAGAAATGTAATTGTTAAAATTGAAATGAATAGAGATGAATTGGCAATATAATAATAACCTTTATATGTTCTATATCCTAAAATATTACAACAATAATTGTATTCTTTATATATTTCGGAAATAATTGTAGAAACATACCATCCGTGAAGGAATTTATTTTTATAAATAAAATTTATTGGGTTCATTTTTTCAGTTTCTTTTGATATACATTTTTTATTCAAAAGAAAATAATTTCTTAATTTAGGACCGATATATATTAAGTCGTTTGATAGATTATCATATAGACTATTAAAATCATTATTCAAATCAATTGATATAATTTTCCAATTTGAATTTTTTACACAGTATTTAAGGTACAAATTTTTGTAAAAATCGTATCTTTTTAAATAGTACGCCTTATCAAAAACACCAATTTTTTTATTTAACCAAGAAATTATAATGTTAGCAATCCCTGCAACTATAAGAGAAGAAAATGAGATTGCTAAAGATATAAGAAAATCCATCTTAAAATCACCTCTCATAAGAATTTGAAATAATTATAAAATATTAGAGTTAATAATCAACATTTATAATTTATTTAAAAAATAATAGAAAATACAATTTTTGAATATGTAATTTATAAGCATTTTAATAAATTGACAAAATTAGATTAATTAAAAAAGTAAGAATATAATTAGAATCTTACTTTTTTAATGTTTTTGTAAACCATATTTTAGTATGAAATTTTATTAATATTTTAATTGTTATGCTTTATTTTACTTTTTCTATTAAGATAAAGCATTATTAATGTATCACATGCTAAAATAATAGAGCATAAATTATGATACCAGTTATCTCCAAGAGATCTAGTAAAAGTCATAAGAAGGATACCTGCATAAATGAACATATGATTTTTTATATTATTTTTAATAATATAAATTGTTGAAACTATATAGATTATAGTAACTAATAAAATAAGATACATATCCATAGTTTAACCTCCTTGTTTAATATGGTTTTTGATTTACCCACCAACTACCTGTTTTTCCATAAGTATAAGTGCATGATTTGTATTTTTTTCCTTTAACAGTAGGATCCATGATAATTCTCTTATTAACGTATCTATATCCGTATTGTGTTGTATTACCAACGGTGTAAGTTTTTGAAGTTCTATATAAGTCATATGCCCACTTAGATGTGATTTTACTTGATGCTAATGATAAAGCTGTACTAGCAATACCTGTTACATCGGAAATTGTAGAAAGCATACCACTGTATGGAATACATGGGCAAGAGAATAAAGCAGTTAATTTTGATATTTTATCTAAAACATCAGATACTTGCCCAACAATTTCGCCAATATTTTTTGAAAAAGAAGCTTGTTTAACACTTGCTGCATTTGATGGAATTCCAGTAACACTATATTCACAAGTTGAAATTGAATTTTTTAACCTTTCAAAATTTTCAATTGTTTTTTGTTTGTCCATTTCTAAGTATTCTTCTTCTGTATGTGAAGTATCATATATATGTGTTACTGTTGTAGTGATTACTACACTACCAACGCCTTCGATTTCGAATTTCCCAGTATCTAAGTCATATGAACATGATTGTCATCATATGTTTCAAAATTAATCTTGTTGTTTTCAATATTAATTGTTTGAGGAATTATTTCATTATCAATCTCCTTAGCATTGGATAATAAAGTTGTTGAACCTACACAACTAGAAATAGTAATAAGAGAAATTAGTGATTTTTTTATTATATTTTTCATTTTCAATAACCTCATTTCTTTTTTTATTATAGGTAAGCGCTTTCCTTACTTAAAGTGTATCATAATTAATTAGGTTGTCAATATATTTATTTTGTTTCACGACCTATTGTATATAAAATACATGTCGTATATAATATGTACATAAAATGAATTCATTTTTGGAGGATATTATGGCAAAAAATACAAATTATTTATTTAAGCTTGATCTTCTTTTGTTAAGTATTCTCAAAGAAAAGGATAAGTATGGCTATGAAATGATTAAAGAGATTTCACAAAGAACAGACAATCTTATAGAAGCAAAGCATGGAACCATGTATCCTATTATTTATAAGCTTATAGAAGAAGAATATATTACCAGTAATACTGTTTTAGTGGGCAACAAAGCAAGAGTCTACTATCATCTTGAAGAGAAAGGAAAAGAATATTTGGAATCTATTACTCAAGATTATGATAATCTTGTACAAAGTATTGATCTGATTGTTCATGGAACAAAGCATTATGAAAGATAGTAAAAAATATTTTAAAGATATTAATAAATTATTTCCTGTTCATAGTTATAAAGAAAAAAATATTTAAACGATTTAAAAGAACAAATTGATGAATACGATGATCTTTCTTATCATGAATTAGAAGAACAATTTGGGACTCCTATTGATATCATTGTTGCTTATTATGAAACAATAGATACAAAATATATTTTAAAAAAAATAAAAATAAAACACGTTATTTCAACAATTTGCATTTTGATTCTACTATTTGTAGCAGCTACATCATGTTACGAAATATATACAGTAAATCAAGCAAAAAAGAAATTTGATGAAATGTGGCCTATTCATTATGAGGAAAGAATCACAGAAGATAAGGAGATTACAGAATAAATGAAAAAATTACTTTTAGGATTAACATTAGTATTGATGTTGATTTTACCGACTAATATAAATGCTTTGGAAGAAAATTATAATACAACATATTATGAGAATGGTTATTATTATGAAATTTCCATTAGTGTTACGAATTCAGTTGCACGTTCAGCAAAAGAAGGCAGTAAAACAATTTATTGTAAAAACTCAGCAGGTAAAACAATGTGGTCACTTACTGTTAAAGGAACATTTACATATAACGGAAGCACTTCTAGTTGTACATCTGCTAGTGCATCAACTTCAATAACAGATGCTACTTGGAAAATCACTAATAAATCTAGTTCAAAAAGCGGAAATACAGCAAAAGCAACTGCTACGGCTATTTGTTATTTAAATGGTAATCCTATAAATAGTGCTACAAAAACTGTTAGTTTAAAATGCAGTGCTAGTGGTAAATTGAGTTAATACAAAGAGCAAATTTAAAGCTCTTATTATACTTGTATATCGAATATGTTTAATATAAGTTGATACTTATTAAATAATAAATAATTATAAAAAAATTGTGTATTTTATCATACTCAAAAGAGAAATTGAATAAACAAAAAGATGATAATAATAGTATTAATTATATCATCTTTTTTATATGGGTCATATTTAATTATTTTATTAAAAATAAATTTAATTTCTTGTTTGGATCTTGTTAACAGTAAATTTTTGTTCTAATATCTCAATTCCATTTATGTTAATATATCTATATCCTGGTAAGATGTTAATATATGTACGCTTTTCATTTTCTGATTTCTTCTTAGCAATTTTATATTCTACAGCAATATATTTATTATCATTTGTTTTAAAAACTAAATAACCATCAAAGTTGTTTTGTGATGAATAATATGTGGATGATTTTGTTGTTGAATAGACTGCCTCTGAATAAATGATATTTTTTCCGTAATTCTTAAAAGAATATGGGTTAAGGAGAAATAACAGAATAGAAATTAAAATAAATATTTTCATACATTTTGCAGGACTATCAGATTTATGAATTATTTTTCTCATTTTTTTTCTTACTTTAACGCTTTTAAAGAATTTTAAATCATCTAAAATATATATTGGAATAATTGAGGATATTGCACACACAATTGCAAATCCTGAAATCATGATTGATAGGTCTTTGTCACCAAATGTAATTTTTAATAAATAGTAAAATACACCTGTTAGACAGCTAATTGAAAGAAGTATACCATACCATTTATTTAAAAAATTAATAAAGTTATTTTTTTTAAATTTTATATAAAAAGTTGAAAAGATAACCAAATATATAAAACTCATTATTGCTGCAGGAATAAGTGTAATTGATGAAATATCGGTTGTTATAATATATAAAAGGTATATTATTAACCAAAAAAATGCTATTTGAAAAAAGCATAAGAATTTGAAAATATATGTATTAAAATTTATTGTTATATCGTCTTCTTTTTGAGTGAAAATAATAACCAGAGTTATTATTGTAAAAACTATTGGCAGAAATAAATATATAAAAATTGAAGAAGAAGAGAGTGAAATTGTAACATTATTAATTCTAAGTTCTTCCGTATAGCCTTTTTCTATTAAAGAAGAAATGCTAGCAAATAAAGATGAGAAAAAAGCTATTAAAATAGTAAAAATTGTAACTAGCTTAGTAATTGATAATTTTAAAAAATCTTTTTTTAATGATTTAATCATAGTTTTAGTATTGTTCATGAATATATAATACCTTTCATTTTGATTATATGCTTATAATACCATATTTTATATTTAATAAAACAGTTTAATTGGGATTAACGGAGGCTATGTTTTTTATATAATGATTTATTCAGAATAGTTGTAATCAAATAATCTAAAAAATACAATAATTATAAGTTAAGTTTCATAAGTATGTGCTGTTAAACAAATAAAAAAATATATATTTCAAATTATTGATGGGCTTTATTGAGCAAAATGCAATTATTAATTATAATATTAGTATATAATTATAGAAGGAGGAAAGGATAATTCTATATTATCTATAGAAAACACTATGAAACAAAAATTTTATATAATAAGTGATTTTAGAGAACAATTTCCCTCAGTAAATCCATCAAATTTGCGTTATTTCAATGATCACCCAACAAAAAAATCAGTTGAGGAGATGTGTGAATTAATTAATGAATTAGGTTTTGAATGCGAAATATGGGGAGGAGTCGAAAAACTTATACATGCTTATGATAATAACATAACTATGCCTAAAGGTATTTATATAAATATGTCGGATGGATTAACACAAGAATACAATCGAGTACAAGTTCCCGTACTTTGTGATCTGCTTAATTTAAAATATACTGGATGTAATCCATTTTTAGTTGCTCTTTTATGTAATAAACACTTTACAAAAGAGTTTATCAAAAATATTGGATATCTAGTTCCAAATGGAATTTTAATTGATAAAAATTATAAATTAAAAAAAGAATATCTTCATGATTTAAAATATCCACTAATCATCAAGCCAAATACTGATGGTTCATCATTAGGTTTAAATAATAATAGTATTTGTAAAAATTATGATGAATTAAACAAAGTATATTTATCATTGAAAGATAAATATAATGAAATACTAATTGAAGAATTTATTTCTGGTTATGAACTTACAAATATGTATATAGGAGATCACGAACACTGCATTCTTAATGAGGTAATATTTAGCAAAAAAGGAGATAAGGTTTATTTTGATAATGATATTTTTACACTACAAGATAAATCAATGAAAAAAATATCTGATGTATTTGCATCAGATATAGTTGATGAGGAAACTATAAAAATGATAAAACAGGAAACAGCGTCAATAGTTAAAGAATTGCATATAACAGATATTTGTAGAATAGATTATCGATTAACCAAAGAAAATAAGCTTTATTTGTTGGAAATAAATTCTGTACCTAGATTAAGTACAAACACCAATACTGTCTTGATGGCTAAAATTAATAATATGTCTTTTGAAGAATTATTAAAAAAATATTTGCAATATTTACAAGATAAATTTAATCATGATTTATAGTTATACACCAAGCTTCATAATCTTTAGATAAAGAGATGTCATTATCATCTCTTTTTTCTTCAAATCTTTGAAAATCAGTAAAATTATATTTCTCTATTATTTTATTATACCTAATAGTAGAAGTAGTACCTTTAAATATGTGAGAATGTTTATTTAATATTTGTTTAACCCTTTCTCTGTCGTTTCTTTTCATATAATAAAATATAATATTCATTATTAATTTTCTATTTATAGTATCGTCCGCATACTTTTTATTATTTATAGCATTTTCAAAATCATCAACAATTGCTGAAATAATATTCGTATCATTTAACATACAATAACAAATTAGTTGATTACACCTAATTGCTAAAAGAGCGTATTCAGAATTATTATACAGTAATGCCTTGCTTAAGTAATCTAATGCACTTATATAGTCTCCAATTAATATTTTTATAAATGCCAAATCATTGTATGTATATGAAAGTTCGTAATTTCTAGAGGCTTCTAAATACTCAATAGCTGATTTAAAATAATCTTCTGCATCATCAGTATTCTCTTTTCTAACAACAATTGCACCCAAATTGTGATACGTCATACCAATATAGAAATTGATATTTTCATTTTGCTTTTTATACGTTTTAAAATAATTTAACGCAGTTAACATGCATTTTTTTGCCTCTAAATGTTCAAGAAAATTAAATGCATTTGTTAACATTAATGCTTCATAAATATTTTTTGGTTCTGCTTCTTTCAGATTACTACAGTAAAAAGAATTAAAAATATCTTTTGCTTCATTGAAACCATTTTCTGAATCTAATAAAATTACAATTTTCATATGAGATACTTTACAAAGAGTTTTATAACTTTTTTTTGTATTAATATTACTTAATGACTCTAGTGCAGCTTGTTTATCCAATAGAATATTATATATTTTTGATTTAAAATAGTAATATTTTTTAGAAGATAAATCAAAGCTCTCCATTACCTCTTTGGCTGACATATATTGTCCAGAAAAATAATATGATTTAAGTATATTTTCTAAATTGATTTTTGAAATATTCTTATTGGTTATAATATTATCTTTTATATAATCAAAGATATGTGCAGCTTGTTTATAATCTTTTTTCTCATAATAATAATTTCCAAGAGATATAGATTCAGTTTGCAATGCAACGTGCTTACATAAATACATACAATATATTTTTATATTATCAAGAGCATCTTTGGTAAGATTGTACTTTTCGGTTAAAATTTTATCATTTTCGTTTATAAATTTTAGTATTTCATTGGCGATAAGCATATGATATGTTTTATAAAAAGTAGTTTCAGCTATATGTTTTTTCAAATAAATGATATCGTTATCATATTTAAAAAAGTAATTATCATTTAAACTATTGTCATATATATAATTATTTATTTTCAATTTATCAAATACAATATCAAAAAGTTTTACATATGTAGACATACCTATGTTTTTTAATATATATGTAAAGATCAATCTAATTAATTCCTTTTTTATAGGTCTGGCAAACCAAAATAAAATCATTATTATTATACATGCATGTGGTTCATTTAAAATAATCTCGCTAAAATTAGATTCATTTTTTATGTGCCTTTTGTTATAGAGTACTTCACTTAAAGTATCAGCACATAAGATATAATTCGCTTTACTATTAAATAAACAATTTCTTAATAAATCTATTAAGCGGTAAAAATTTCCGTCACAATAATCAAATACATCGTTTATTATTTGTTCATCTATAGGTTTATCTTTATTTATGCTATCAAAAATTATTTGAAAATATTTTTGATCTTTTAAATTTTCAAGTTTGATATGATCAAAAGAATTTATATAATAATCTATACTAAGATTTGTTATATCATCATCTTCAATATCAATTACAATAAACTTCATTTTATTCTTTTTTTTATAATTATTAAAAATATATTTAAATAGGCGTTTAGATTCTTCTTCACAAAATGAAAAATTATCTAATACGATAACTCTTATTCCACTTTCATAAAGAGAATCAAAAAATAAAATTAAATTATCAGCCATTTTCATATCTGATATTGTATCAAAATCGTAAAGATTAACTAATGAACTTATATTAACAGGTGATACCTTTAAATCAATATTTTTTATATATTCCAAACATTTATCCAAAAATTCAATTGCGTAATCATTTAAATATTTTGGCCTACTTTTGTTGATTGTTTCAAAAAATATATCAATATATCTCTCCTTTTGATCTTTAAGCTTTTCTATAATGATATACTCTTTCGAAGAGTACTTTTCTTTAAAATAGTAATTTATTAATTCTGTTTTCCCAACACCGTGCTTACCACGTATAATCAAAATAGATTTATCATTTTCATCACTATCAAGAAATTGTTCTATTATTTTTCTTTCTCGCTCTCTATCTACAAAAGTAAAATTATAGATAGATTTATAATCATTTGAAGTCATATTTCATATAGATAATATAGAATTATCCTTATAAAGCTATATATTAAAAATCACTTTTTTATATAATTTTTAGTGTAACTAAAAAAGGAGATAGAAATATGGAAAAAGAAAAATTAGCAAAGGCTTTAGAAAATTATTTTGAAGATTGTAAATTTAGAAAAAGATTAAATAATAAAACAATAAAGGCTTATAAAATAGATTTAAATCAATTTTTTGAAACTGTTAACAATCTGGACGATGAAGTAAAAGAGATAAATGAGTATATATTTTTTTTGAATAAAAAATATTCTAAACATAAAACCGTGAAGAGAAAATTAGCAAGTGTAAAGGCTTTTTATTCCTATTTAGAATATGAAGAAATTATTGAATATTCACCATTTAACAAAGTAAGAACAAAAATAAAAGAACCACATGTGTTACCAAAAACAATTCAAAAAGAAAATATAGAGAAAATTATTCAATATTTATTTGATAGAGTATCATCTGCTAAAACAGATTTTCAAACAATAATATCAATTAGAAATATTGCAATTATTGGATTACTTTTTTCAACTGGAATACGTATATCAGAATTATGTAATATAAAGGTAGCAGATATAAATTTTAATGAAAAAACTCTTAAAATTTTTGGGAAGGGATCAAAAGAAAGGATTTTATATATTGGCAATGAAACTGTTGTTGACTTTTGTAAGAAATATAAACAATTAAATGAATATGTTTCTGAAAATGATTACTTTTTTTTAAATAGATTTGGGAAACAAATTTCTGATCAATCTGTGCGAATTTTTTTGAAGAACATCGAATCTGAATTGAAGTTAACAGAACATATTACGCCACACATGTTTAGACATACATTTGCAACAACATTATTGGAAAAAGATGTTGATATTAGGTATATACAAAGTATCCTAGGGCATAGTTCGATATCTACAACTCAAATCTATACACATGTTACATATTTCAAACAAAAAGAAATAATGGCAAATAAGAATCCAATTAGTGATTTTCTTTATGCTAAAAACAATTAAGCACGTAAATAAAATAAGAACATGCTATACTAATAAATAACCTAGATATAATTTATAAAAAATGATAAGATAAACATATAGTGATATTTAGTATAACATATACTAATGGTTTAATAGAGGAATTATAATGATATTATTAAAAGAAAAGTTTAAAACGGTATATTTATATGTGAAAAATATTATAGATGATATTCATTTGTATTCTAATAAAGCAGAATTAGTAGTAAAAGATTTAATATTGGTATTTTCTTGGGTAGCAGGTATACAAGCGGTAGTTACTAATGGATCAACTGATAATCAAGCGTTATCTAGTGCTTATTTGATATTTTCGTTATCTTTACTTATGGAATTTTGTATGAAAATTAAAGATAAAAAATATTTTATTAGTAGGATTATACATACTCTTTTTTGTTTTGCAATAATAGCTATATTTATTTTATCAGCAGGTTCTTTATTTGGTGCAGAATTAATGAAAAATTCAGGTAATATTATGTACAATCTATCTGTAGGAATAATAGTATTTATAGGTGTTGATTGGTGTATTGCATTTGTTGAAAATGATATTACTCGAGTGGATAATAATCAGGAATTAAATGATGAGTCGAATATGAATCTGGATGCATTTCAAAAGAAACTATATTCTGGTTCTCTTGGAAACATTAATGGAGGTAATAATAATGAGTAAGATATTGGCATTATTAAGTGGTAAAGGTGGTAGTGGTAAAACTACTTTAGCATTAAGCATTGCATCAATGTTATCAGAATGTAGGCTAAAAGTTTTGTTAGTAGATTGTGATTTAAGTACAAATGGGGCAACGTATTTTTATGAAGAAAAACTAGCAGAAAATACAAATGAGATATCTTCATTTTATAATCTATTCATAGGTGATACAAATGATGATAGCTATAAATTAAGAAAAGTTATTAAAATAGATGAGTATATGGATTTTATGCCTTCAATTGTAAAAATTACAAAATTAAACTCAGAGTCTTATAGATATAGAGAGCAAGATTTAAAAAAGGTAGATAAAATTGATAAAAAATTAAGAGATGAATATGATGTAATTATTTATGATTGTCAAGCAGGATATACTGATATTTTAAAATTACTATTGCCTTATGTAGATATTAATTTGGTTGTTATGGAAGCTGATGCAATTAGTTCTGCTGCAATTAGAAGTTTTTATTTAAAAGTAGGCAATTTATTAAATGATAAAAAAATATATCAAATTTTTAATAAGGCAACAGATGAAGAATATGAAATATATTCAAAAATATCTGGCGGAACAGTGTTTACAAATATAGAAACTGTAATGTTTGATTGGAAAATTCGAAAAGCATTTTCTGTTGCACAAATACCAGATATGAAAAAAACGAGCGCGCGATATGGTGAGCAAGTTTATAATATATGTAAGGTGTTGTTTAAAGATGAAAAAATTCAGGAAGGTTTAAAAAAATATGAATTTGTAATTAAAATTAATAGAAAGAGTGAAGAAGAGAGTAATCTAAGAGATAAAATTGAAGCGCAATTTTCAAATGAACAGTATAGGAAAAGTCAATTTTATAGAAAAATGTATACCGTCTCTTTAGTAGCATTATTTTCAACAACAATGGTATTCATTATTTTCAATAAAGAAATATTGAATAAAACTCCAGTAACAGATACAAATAAAATAGTGTTTTTTATATTTTTAGTAATTTTAATATTATATATGATGCTTTCTATATTTTTACTTAATTATGTGACGAAAGATAAAAGAACTAGGGCTAGGATGGTAGAGATGGATCAAAGAAAGTTAAATAAAGTTTTAAAAGAAAAAACTGAATTACAATCTCAGTTAAATAAAATAGAAAAAAGCTAATTATTTCATTTTGATGGATCAATTATTCCAATTGTATTGGTCAAATATTCCGATAGGTATGATCAACTTCTATTTTTCATTAAATTACATGAGCCTCATCATCAAGGATAAATACTAGACAATGAAGCTATAATACTACAAAAAAGTAGATAAATATATGGCAATGGGATGGTAAAAAATCTAACTTTTAGATGTATTTTTTACATCCTTTTTAATTTTAAATACAAAAATAGATTGTGAAATCAAACCGAAGATATTAATTATAATAGTATATCATTGTTTGCATAATAGCTATGAGTATATCCTAAATTTCTCCTAGATTATCTTAGCGCAACAAATAAAAATAAATTTAGACAAAATCAATAAAAAATACCCCTACCTTACTAAGTAGGGCATAAAAATACATGCTTTTTTTATAATGATTAGACCTCATTCTTTTACATATGAAAAGGATACATTTGCATGTACCCTTTTCAAATATGATAGGTTAGAGAGCAAATTCACATTTTGCCTGAATTATGGTAAGTCATATGTGCTTGTGCTCTTGAAATTTCATAGTCTACACTATGAACATCTCTGGATAAATCATGAAGTTCTTTAGTTTCTAAGTAATTGTCTTTCCCTTTATTTTTTCTATTTTGGATAAATAGATAAAGGTTAATGGCAATTATAACAATAATAATTAACACAACTAAATAAATAAGCTTCATATGTATCACCTCTTTAATTTATTATATCATATAACATGTGGAAATATTGTGTATTTATCAATTCTTTTTTTGATGATAAAGACATCAACTTAAGTAAATCAATTATTGGCATATCAGTAAATATGCCAAATTCTTGCCCTATTTTGACCTAATTTAGCCTTAAAATGACCTATTTTTGAACATAATCTCATGTTGAGAATATGTAAAAAGTCCTTATGTAGCAAGGTCTTTAGAAATAGTTGTATATTTATGTCCCACTTAATAAGGTAGGGTTTAAAAAATATAACTTATAATGTTATTAATTGAATTTTTTTAAATGAAATATTCAAGTATTTGATTGATAATATATATCCATTGGATAAATATTATGATTTATATTTATTATAGTTTATTTAAAGAAAAATAGTGTGTATGTTGAACTATTTATTTTGATTTAAATAATGTCTTTGTTTAAATAGATTTTATGAAGAGTTAAAATAGAGTTTAAAATATAAGCTATACTCATAATAAATTTACAATTAAAAGATGGAATAGCTAATAAAATAAAATAAATCATAAAGAAAATAATGAAACTCTTTTTATTTTCTATTTTATTAGAACAAATGATCAATAGTAAGAGAAAAGACGCAATTATTTCAGAAACGAGAATATTCATTACTCTTGATAGCAAAATTGAAATAAGAAAATATAAATCGAAAAATAGCCAACATCTTAAAGGAGTGCTACAATGAGAACCTCCTACAAAAATACGATAAGGGGTCCAAAATAATAGAAATAATAGCGAAAATACGAATTTATTAAAAATCAAACCAATAATTATAATATTAACTAATAGAAATGCATTATATAATATTACAAATAATCCGTAGATATATATCTCTCTATCATTGATGGAGATAATATTTTTATTTATTAAAAAATTTGTTATTTTATTACATATAATCATTTAAATTCACCTCAACTGTTATAAGTATTAAACATTCATTAATATTTATATTTATAAATAAACCTGTTTTTTTAGGAAAATTATTATTTAATTCTTCTATGATATAATTTTTATCATTTTGGATTATGTATTTTATTTTTAGAATATGATTTTCATTTTCTGTTAAAAATAATTCTAGCTTATCTGATATGTTATAAATGATTTTTAGTGAGTCAATAATATAATTTATAATTTCATAATTATCATAAGCATGATTTTCGGAAATAAATGCACATATTTTAATTTTCTTTTTATTTTGAATATAATATTTTAATTCCATATTAATTAAAAAATCAAATAATTCATTATTTGTACATAATGCAGGCGCTATATTATGAACCAATTCTTTGCTGTAATTGATTTTTTTTATTGCAGTATTATAATTTTTATTTTTTAAGTCATATTCGATAGATTGAAGAATATAATTTATTCTGTGTTCAATATTTTCAGTGTGATTTTTAATTGTATTTAAGTTTTTCAAATTTTCCAATTTGTAATAATTTTGTTTATTTTTTAATTTTGTTTCATACAATTCTTGGTTAATGATAATAATTCTATTGAATATATAACAAAAAAGGAAAAATAGTAATAAAAAGCCAAATGATGAAAAAAAAGATAAGATATTAATTTTTTCAATCAACGTATTTGATAAAAAATAATATGCCATTACTATTACAATTAAGAATTCAAATAGTAGTAAATAATTCTGCTCTTTTATTTGTATTTTTGAAAATTTTAAAGGACGAGTCTTCAAAGAAACATATATCAAAAATATGAATAAGAGTTTCGATAAAAAAACATGTACAATATATAATGTATTAGACTGATAAATAAGACTAGGAGTTAAATTATATAAAAGAGAAATCATATAGATTGAAATATAGATTGAAATAAATAGCAGGATGTTAACAAATAAAGATGTAATAATATCTTGAAAGGAAAAATTTTCATGATATTTATATAGAAATAAAACAATAATTGTTTGAATTAGTAATGTTTGAGTGATACCAATAATGTTTAGATACGATAAAATAGTACTTAAAATTGTATTAATAACAACAGTACTTAATATAAAATTGAGAATATTGTCATCAAGTTTTAAATATTGAGATATAAAAAAAGAAATTAAAATATTTTCTATACTATTATTTATTAATTCAAATACCATTGTTAAATTCCTTTTCCAGTTAAATAGTCATTAAGGCAATTTAATACATCTTTTTTATATTTCTTCCCAATTTTTATTTTGAAGTCGTTGTCTAAAATAAGATGATTTCTTTTTTCTTGTATCACATGAGAGATATTAACGCATTGATTTCTATTTGATTGTAAAATAAGCGGTGAATGTAATTCAATCAATAATTCTTTAAGCGATATGTATATATGATATTGTTTAGAATTAGTAAAGATTGTTGATAAATGGTCATTAGTTTCAAAAAATATAATATCTTCGATATAAATTTTAATTTGTTCAGATTCATATTTAAAAGAATAAAAAGGTTTATTAACAAAGTAGTCTTTTAATAATGTAAAAGCAATAGCAAGATCCCCTTCTAACTCGTTTTTTCTAATAAAATAGAAAGGTTGTACAGTAATTGCATTATATATTAAATCATTTCTTGAAGTAGTAAAAATAATCTTTGCTGTTGGATTTTTCTTTTTTATACTTGTTGCAATTTGAATTCCATTATCATTTGTTAAATCGATATCTAAAAAATAAATTGAAAAACAATGATTTTGAAGTATCGTAATATCAGATGTTGTGATAACACTTACATTATCAAAAAACTTCTTTGAATAGGATATAATTTTTGCTTTGAATAAATTTAAAAAAGAGATATCATCATCAATTATAATGATTTTCATTAATTTGTGCCTCCTAAAAAAATACTAAACTATTTATTGAAAATTATACATATTTGGTTTATATTTGTAAAATTATTCAAAACAAAAAAAGTGAATAATCACTTTTTTAGTTGTTTTGGAGCATCCATTTGATAAGAACCAAGTTGAGATGGAGTATTTGCAGCAAATTCAGCCACTACCAAAACAAATAGGCTTAAAAATTTTAATACTTTCTTCATCATTTTATTTCTCCCTCCCTTGAAAAAAATAATATCATATATATTTTTTATTTGATTTTTATTAACGCAATAGTACTAAAATATTCGTAAAACTAAAAAAAAAGAGTATATAATTCTCATGTGAGCGCCATACTCTCTATTAAGTAGGTAATTTATCTATGAGGTGATAGTATGTCATTAGGGAGCCGATTAAGGGATGCTCGATTGAAATTAGATTTTTCTCAAGAATATGTTGCTAAACGTTTAGATCTTCATAGAACTACTATTGGAAAATATGAAAATGATGCAAGTTTGCCTTCCACAGATATATTGATTAAACTAATAGAAATATATTGCGAGGATGCAAATTATATTTTATATGGTAAAACGAAAAAGGTGATAAATGTTAGTGATGTTCCTGAATCTATTGTAAAAAAGATTTATTTACTCATAGCAAAAAATAAATTAAATAAGAAATAACAATTTTAATTTACCTTGAATATTTCACTCTGTTGACGACATTATGTCAATGAAGTGACGACAATGTCTCAGTGAAATTGACGACACATTATTTTATGCCGAGAAAATTCATTGATTTAGAAGATTTATAAATTTAATAATTTATTTTGGTGAAATTGCTTTATCAATTTCGACAAAATATAAAAAATTTATAAATCTAGTATCTGAATCAATGAAGAAATTGGAATAAATATTTGTCGTCATTTTGATTAACACGGTGCGTACATGACACTGAAATATTCATACCTAATATCCAAAAAAGGATATTAGGTTTTTTTACGTAATTTTTTCTTAGTTTTGTGTAAGAATTTTTCATATGGCGATAAAGAATCATATAGTAAATATTGTAAATTATAAAAACGGAGGAGACATAATTTATGAAAAATTATTTTTTTACATCAGAAAGTGTTACTGAAGGACATCCAGATAAAATATGTGACAAGATTTCAGATGCTATTCTTGATGAGGCATTAAAGCAGGATAAAAACTCTAATATGGCTGTTGAAGCTACAATTAAGGATGATTTGGTTTTGATTTATGGAGAAGCAAACACAAAAGCAAAAATTAATTATAAAGATATTGCTTTAAGAACAATTAAAAAAATAGGCTACACAGAACATTATAGTGTATTGGTTAAAGTTTCAACTCAATCCGAAGAAATACATAATGCGGTCAATAAGTATGATGCAATTGGAGCAGGAGATCAAGGAATAATGTTTGGATATGCATGTAATGAAACACCTGAATACATGCCTGTTGCAATTTGCTATGCAAACAAATTAGCAAAACAGTTAAAAAAGGTTAGTGACAAATGTGAATTTTTATGTCCTGATGGAAAAACGCAAGTGACAGTAGAATATGAAAATGGAAAGTTCAAAAGGATAGATACTATTGTTGTTTCTGCACAACATATAAAGGATGTAAAGTATGATCAGTTAAAACAAGTGATAAAAAATGAAGTAATTTCACCTGTTGTTGATCAAAAATTTATAGATGATAAAACTAAGTATTTAATAAATCCTAGCGGAAGTTTTATCAAAGGAGGAAGCTTTGGAGATTCAGGAACAACCGGAAGAAAAATTGTTTGTGATACTTATGGTGGTGTAGGAAGAATAGGTGGAGGATGTTTATCCAGCAAAGATCCTACAAAGGTTGATAGAAGTGCAGCTTATTATTGTAGATATGTAGCAAAAAATATTGTTGCTAATAATCTTGCAGATAAATGTGAAATACAAGTTTCTTATGCTATTGGTAATAGTGAGCCAGTTTCATTAATGATTGATACATTTGGTACAGGAAAATGTTCAGATGAGAAAATTTTAGATATTGTACATAGTAATTTTGATTTTAGTGTTTCAAATATAATCAATGAATTAGATTTAAGAAAGCCAATTTATGAAGAAACATCGTGTTATGGACATTTTGGAAGAAATGAATTTCCATGGGAGAAAATTAAAGTGTTACAAATTGGATAGGAGGTAATTGTATTATGGCATATAAATATAAAGCATCTGTAATAATACCTACGTATAATAGAGAAAAATTATTGGAAATGACACTGATAACATTAATGAAACAAAATGTTTCAAAAGAAATATTTGAAGTAATTGTTGTAGATGATGGATCAACAGATAATACATTTAATATTTTAAAAAAATATGAGAGTAAATTAAATTTACAGTATTTATATCATCCACATAATGCAACAGGAATAGCAAAATCAAGAAACTATGGTATTAAATGTAGTAATTCAGAAATATGTATCTTTATTGATTCTGGAATACTTGTAGCTAGCGATACTGTTGAAAACTTTATTAAACAGCATGATAAAGAAAATGATGCAGCAGTTATTGGATATGTTTATGGATTTGATAGACATAACGAAAATGAAAAAATGTTATTGAACTTAAATATAGATCCATATAAAGTGGATGATTATTTTAATATTTTGGAAAAAAATGATATTTTAGACCCTCGAGAAAAAGTGTATAGAAAATTAGGTGATGATTTAAAAAAATGGCCAGCACCATGGGTGTTCTTTTGGGCAGGGTTTATTTCTGTGAAAAAAGATACACTAATTAAATTAGGAATGTTTGATGAAAATTATAATACATGGGGAAATGAGGATTTAGACTTAGGGCTTGCGTTATATACGAATAACATAGATATTTCTTTAGAAAGAAAATGTAAATGTATCCATTATCCACACGAAAAATTTAAAAACAATATCTCAAAAGAAGAATTAAATAAATTGGTTACACAAAAAAGAACATATATGCACAATAAATATCACTTGTTAAGTACATATGTATTTATTGATACTGATACTTATGAATTAAATTATAAATTAATAGATCTAAAAATAAACGGCAGAGAAAAAAAATAAAAAAGAGGACATAATTATGGAAAGAATACCACTATATGATAATATTTGTAAATATGGATATTTTATTGAAAATAAAGAAGATTTTGAATTACAAGCTTCTCGATTGGAAGATAATGATATTATTTTTATTATTGATAATTGTATATCAAAAGAATTAATAAGACAAAAATATGATAATAAAATTGTATCTATTGAAAAAGCAGATGCTTTAAAATATATGAATCCTAATATGCCTATGTGGCTTGAAAATGAAGAAATTTATAATAAAGTTTTAAATATGGAGTATGATAAAATTTTACCTCAAAGTGCAGAAGTAGTACCTAGCTTAAATTGTTCATTTAGATGTGAACAATGTTCATATAGACCAACAAAAGAAAAAGAAGGTATATGGAGTGATAGAAGAACATATAAAGATGAGAAGTTTTATATGTCAAGAGAAACAATGGATATTATTATAAATAAGTTACATAAAGCAGGAACGAAAAATATAGTATTCACTGGAGGTGGAGAGCCGTTATCAAATAGTGAAGTAACGTTGTTTGGTATGGAATTAGCTAAAGAAAAAAAGTTGACATTTGGATTATATACTAATGGCTTCTACTTGAATGATTATATTTGTAAAAGAATTTGTGAATTGGATCCTTTGTTTGTAAGAATAAGTGTATATGGTCTTAATGAAAATGAATTCGAGAAGTATACTAAAATACCTTCAAAAAATTTTTACCGTGTGATTTCTAACATAAAAAAATTAATTAGTTTCAAAGAGAGATATAATAGTAATTTCCAATTATCATTGTCATTTTTAGTAAATCCAATACTTGTTAACAATGATGATGATATAGAAAAGTTCTTTGAAAATAATTTTTCTAGAGAAGAATTGAGAAAGTTATTTATGGTTCGTTTTACTCCTACGGTAGATTACTATACAGCTAAGCAACATAGTGCAGAATATTTTGAAAAAATGTTTGCTAATATTGAAAATTATGCTAAAAAATCAAAAGAATATTTGAATATTGTAACGTATAGACATAGGCTTAATGATTTATATAAATTAAAAGAATACGATAAATGTCGAGGAAGTGGATTTTACGCTGAAGTGGGTCCTGATGCAAAAATGTATTTATGCTGTGAAAAATTAACAGATTCTAAATATGAACTGGGTACTTTAAAAAAGTATGATATTGAACAAATTTTTAATGATGAAAGAAGAAAGAAAATATTAAATCAAATTTCTACAAAAAAATGTAAGGAATGCCCTAGTGTATGTAAACCGCATGAAATAAATAAGCAACTAGCAGCAGTAGAAGAATTAGTCCTTAAAGGGAAGATTGAATTAATTAATGAATGGCGAAATGATTTAATAAAAAAATCTATTAATAGTGAATATTTCCCAGGTAAGTTAAATGCATTTGAAAGTTAAAAAAAAAGATATTTTTTCTGCAATAGATATAATGTTAAAAAATGATGTTATAACATCAATAAACAAAGGATTTTCAACGATATTGCCTTTTACTATATTAGGATCTTTATTTATGTTAATTGGTAATTTTCCATTAAATAGCATAAAGGAATTTATTGTTGAATTTAATTTAAAAACAATAATAGAACTACCTTACATTTTAACTTTTAATATTATATCTATATACTTAGTATTTGCTATCGCTTTTCATTATGGAAATTTATTAGAATTAAATAGTATTTCTAGCGGATTTATTGGATTATTGAGCTTTTTAATTGTTACACCTTTATTTGATAATACTAAATATATAAAAATTTCTATGGAATGGCTTGGAGCAAAGGGGATGTTTGTAGCAATTATTATTTCTATATTTTCTATTAAAATATATTCTTTTGCTATAAAAAAGGGTTGGACTATAAAAATGCCTGATAGTGTTCCAATTGAGGTATTACAATCATTTTCATCACTTATTCCAATCATATTAGTTGCATGTATAATGTTAGTTTGTAAGTTTATATTTGAATTAACGAAATTTGGCAATATTCATAATTTTATATATAGTTTATTTCAATTACCGTTACAATCATTAGGAAATTCTTTATTAGCAATAATAATTTTTTCATGCATATCAAATTTTTTATGGTGGTTTGGAATACACGGATCTTTATTGATTAAATCGATAACGACACCAATATTTCTACCATTAGCTATACAAAACTTAGAAGCATTTCAGTCAGGAAAATCACTGCCTTACATTTATACTAGTTCTTTTAATGGAGTATATAATTTTGGAGGGGCAGGTATGACACTTGCTTTAACGCTGTTGATGTTATTCTTTTCAAAATCAACTAATTATTCTACATTAGGACGTTTATCGATAATTTCTAATATTTTTAATATTAATGAACCTATTATATTTGGAACACCTATTTTATTAAATCCAATTATGTTTGTTCCATTTGTCGTATCACCTATTATTTGTACAATAGTACCATATTTTTTAACAAATGTAGGTATTTTGCCAAAACTTATAAGTATTCAAATCCCATCAACGACTCCCTTTATAATAAGTGGACTAATACAAGGTGGATGGAGAGTTGCAGTTATGCAAGTGGTATTATTATTTTTAACAATGGCGATATATTTTCCATTCTTTAAATATTTGGATAATAGTGCTTTGCAAAAAGAAAATAATAAGAAATAGAAAGGATATAAAAAATGAATCAAGTAGATAAATATAGGATATTGCAAAATTTTTATACAGTAGATGAAGTAATCAATATTATAGCCAAAGATAATATTGTTTATGATCCATATTCATTATTGATTAGTAAAAATGTTAAGTTAGGGAAAAAGAACGTTTTTTATAGTAATGTTATTATAAAAAATGATAGCAGTTCGGTATTAATAATTAATGATAGTAATGTATTTAGTAGTAACGTTTGTATCGTAGCGGAAAATGGAGGAGAAGTAAACGTTGGCAATAATAATTTTTTTGATAACGGTCCAATTTCTGTTAAAGCGAATATTAATACTTCAAAAATAGTATTCAAAGATGACGGTAGATATGATGGTAAAATTAATATCTACGGTATTTGCGAGTTTGGCAGTGGGTCACAGATATTAGGAAATATTAATATTTATAATTGTAAATTAAAATCAGGATTCTCATTTCGTCATCCTAATCCTGATGAAAGAGCAGGGCTGATTAAAGGGTGTGGCACTGCTAAAGATTTAATAGTTCCTAAGGGAAAGGTCATTAATGGATGGAATATTTTTGATCAGAACAAATTAGAAAATCAAAGTACATATCATCCTAATAAAAAAGATTAGTTATAATATTTTTTTAATGATTCTGAATCAAATAAAAGGAGATTGTTTATGAATTTATTATTTAGTGATTTGGATGGAACGTTATTGAATAATGGCAAAGTAGAAGATAATGATAAGAAAGCAATATTAAAATATTTAATGAATGATGAAAATTTATTTGTTATTGCTACAGGACGCGGTCTGGATGAATTTTTGAAAGTAAAAGAAAAGCATGGTTTAGTTTATGATTATGCTATTTTATCAGGTGGAGCATTAATAATTGATGATAAAGATAATATTATTTTAAATAGAAGTATTAATTTTGATAAGACAAAAGCGTTTTTGAAGGCACTATATAAAATTATGTGCAATATAAAAAGAATAACATTCTATACAACTAATAAATATTATGAGTTCAGTAATGAAAGTGAAATAAAAAAATTTATAAAAAAGGATCTTGATTTAACTAGTATATGTATTGAAGCTACTAATAAAATGGATATGAGTGATATATATTTTTATCTTAATAAATTTAATCTTAATTTTTGTATAAATGGGACATATATAGATATAACAGAAGAAAGTGTAAATAAAGGTTATGCGATTTCAGAATTAAAAAGAAAACTAAATTTAGAAAAATGTAATATATATGCTATAGGTGATTCGGAAAATGATTTCAGTATGTTTGATGTTTCAGATATTTCATTTAGCTTTAATAAAGCTAATGAAATAGTAAAAAAAAGAGTGAGCATTGTAGTTGATAATATTAGCGAATGTCTCGAAATAATACATAATTATGTAGAAAATAATGTTATTAATTACCCGCTGCTGATTTCAAATGAAAAAATATACGAATGTAAATGGTTTGAATTAAAAAAAGCCAAGTGCTATTTTTCTAAACAGAATGTCATATCTGCTCAACATATTATAGAATTTCCAAATGATTCTGTAACAGCAATTATATTAAATGAAGATAGAGAAATCATGTGTATATATCCATATAGGTTTATGTATAAAAGTCCAAAGCCAGAAATTCCTGCAGGGTATATTGAAGATGGGGAAACACCAAAAGAAGCAATTATAAGAGAAATATATGAGGAAACAGGTTTAAGAGTAAAAAATGGAAAAGAATTATTAGTATTTCAACCAAATAATAGTATTTCAGAGCAAAAGATACATATTTTTGAATTTAAGGTAAATAATTTTTTAAAAACGGATGAATATGATAAAAATGAAATAATAAAAAGTAAATGGATTAAATTACCTGAAATCAAAAAAATGATTGAAAGTAATATTTTTGTAGATGGTGTTACGTTATTAGCTCTTACATATTGGTTTATGTTTAACGACAATTAGGCAAGGTTATTATAAAATAAAAAGATAGTTTAATATTTGGAGGTTTTTTATGATAAATTCGTTAGAAATTAATATAAATAAAGAAGAAAAAGAGTTTATACTTGAAAGAATTGAAAAAATACTAGATTCAAAAATAAATTGGACAAATTCAACAAATGTTTTAGAGTTTGAAGAAACTATGAAGAAAATAACAGGCTCTAATTATGCTATTGCTACGTCAACAGGGAGTACGGCAATAGAAGCAAGCTTAATTGCATTAGGAATACAAGAAGGATCAGTAGTTTATACTCAAACTTTGACAGCACCACCTACAGTTTTAAGTGCATTAAGTGTGGGAGCTATTGTTGTTTTTGTTGATAGTGATAAAGAAAATTTTGGTATGAGTTTGGAAGATTTAAAGGAAAAAATTGATGAGTATGGAACAAATGGATGTGTTATTCCAGTACATATAGGTGGTTACATTTCTAAAAATATAAAAGATATTGTTGAATACTCTCATAAAATGGGAATGCCTGTTATTGAAGATTGTGCGCATGCACATGGATCAATGATTTTTGATAAGTATGCTGGCACTTTTGGCGATGTGGGAACATTTTCTTTTTTTCTAACAAAAACCTTAACTTCAGGAGAAGGAGGCATTATTATAACAAATAATGCTGAAATTGATAGAAAATTAAGAATGATTAGAAACTATGGAAAGGATTCAGATGGATATCATGTTATTAAAGGATCAAGTTGGCGAATGAATGAATTTACAGGTGTTGTAGCATTATCACAAATTAGATCACATAATAAAATTATTTTAGAAAAACAAAGAATAGCAAAGAAATATGATAAATTATTAGAAAATAATAAGTATTTTAAAAGTCTTACTTCTCAAGAAATAAATGGATATTATAAATATATTATTATAAATAAATCCAATATCCCAATTTCTTATTTAATAACATCAATGGAAAGTAAGTATAATATTAAGCTTCCTGGTTTAGTATATTCTCATTTATGTCACGAAGAACCTTTTATCATAGGTAACAATAAGGTAAAAGGAGTAATGAAATATTATAAAAATGCAACTTTTCTAGCAAGAAATCATTTATGCCTGCCAATCTATATGGGATTATCAGAGGATAGTGTTGAATACATAATAGATTGTCTAAATAGAGCATGTGAGGATTACTACAGTGAATGAGTATAAAGTAAGTGTTATTATACCGACTTATAACCGTAGTGCTTTGTTGCAAAATACTTTAAATTCTCTATGTAATCAAACATTGAGTTTAAATGAATTTGAAGTTATTGTTGTTGATGATGGTTCGAATGATTTGACCTATAATGTTATAAAAAAATACCAAAATAATTTGAATTTAAAATATATTTTTAAGAAACATGATGGATTTGGCGTAGCAAATTCTAGGAATATGGGAGTTGATTTATCAAGAGGAGAAATCGTTATTTTTTTAGATTGTGGAATGTTATGTTCTAGAAATTATGTACAAAGTCACTATTTTTCTCATAAGAAAAATCCAAATTCTTATATTTTGGGTTACGTTTATGGATATGATGATTATAATGAAAATAAAGATATTATTAAGAAATATGTTAATTTAAAAGATATAGACTTTAGTATAGAAAAATTGGAAGAAATGAATGTGTTCGATTTGAGAGAACAATATTATAAAAAATATGGTACGAATTTAAAAAAATGGAAAGCACCATGGGTTATTTGTTGGACAACAGATATATCAATAGAAAGAAGTATTTTTGTAAAATATGGTGGATTTGATGAAAGTTATAAAACATGGGGTGGAGAAGATACTGATTTAGCTATTAAGTTGTATTTGAATAATGTTCAAATAATCTTAGATAAAGAGATAAAGAGTATTCATTATCCACATGAAAAAGCAAAAGTTAACATGTCTAAAGAGGAATTAAAGAAATCCACTATAGAAAAACGAAAATATATGTTTAGAAAATATAAATTGAAGGAAATTTCAACTTGGATTTACGTTGATTCATCAATGGATTTGGAATATGTTTTAACGAAAATGGAAAAAAAGTAACAATGTTTTAAAATGACTGAATATTCATATAGATAAGTTAAGATTATTCGAAGCTACTCCTTAGATTTTTTAATACATCAAGAGGTTTTAGAAAAAATTAGGACAATTTAATTTAATTCCTAATTTTTTCTATTTTTTATTTGTGCTATTTTTTTAGAATTTAACTCAGATACTTAGTTATTTCATAGGATTTATATTTCTTTTAAAATATGAGATTCTGTTTTGAATATTTAGATTGTTATGAAGTGATATACAAATATTATTAAATAGTCTTTAGGATGTATAGCATAAATTTTTAATGGATAAAAGGAGGAACTATTTAGTGATTTGGATGGAACAATATTAGTGAATAAAAGCGTAGATATAGAAATAGCAAATAAAATAAAAAGAGGTAAAGAAAACTAAGGAGATTTTAAATAATCATGTGTTCTAAAACGAAAGGTTTAAAAAAATTGTGCGTTTTCTTTAGTACCCTCTTTAAATATTTATGTGGTACCTCAATCACACAATTATTTAAATTGCCAAACTAAGAACATATAAAGTTAGTTTTCTTTTTTTGTTAATGATAATTTTACGATAAAAAAATCTTTATTTACGATATTTTTTTACAATTTTTCTCAAATATAAATTATATATAAAATATAAATTATATATAAAATATAGATTATATATAAAAATATATAATGTGTTTTAAAAACAAAATACATATTACTAAATCAATTAAATAATTATAATTATAATGCTGATTTTTTTGATTATATAATAGCAGGACTAAAAACTTTCTCCAATTTTTATTTAGTATCTTATGTTGGAATCAATATAGAAATAGAATCTAATATTCCTATTAAATCTGGATTAAGCAGTAGTGCGGCACTTTTTATAGCATTGTTTAAAGAGTTAGGAAGATTTTATAATATAAAAATTTCAATTGATGAATTATGTCAATTAGGGAGAATGACAGAAGTAAATGAATTAAAAGCCGTTGTTGGGACAATGGACTTTTATGCATGTGCAGTTGATAAAATTATATTATTTAATGAACAGGAAATGAAAATAAAAAAATATAATTATTCATTTGATAAAAATAAAATAGTACTTATATATTCTGGCGTATCTTCAAGTACAAAAACTGTAAACAAAGGAAAAAAAACAAGATTTGAAATGAAGGAAAAAAATTTTATGAATTACGTCAAGTATGGAAATGAATTAGTTAAAAGACTTGATCATCAACTGTCTATTAATGCTGAAATAAGTGAAATCGGTGAAACCGTATTTAAAGCACATGATATAATGAAAAAATATTTGAAAAACTCTAATGAAATCATTGATAAGATAGTTGATATTTGTAAAAAGAATGGGGCATATGGAGCGAAATTAACAGGTTGTGGAGAAGGAGGGTATGTATTTTGTGTAATATCATTGAAAAAATTGAAAAGATTATGTAAAAATTTAGAAGAAGAAAATCTATATTATTCTGTAATATAAACAATAAAGGAAGTGATCATAAATGAATAATAATCCAAGTTTTTTTAACATTTATTCAAAGAATGTTATTTCAGTAAAGAAAAGAAATGGTACGGATGTATTATATTATCTATTTCCAGATTTTGAAATACATTATAATATAATTAAACCAAATTCATATCAGGATTGGCATGCTCATAGAAAAGTTGAGGAAGTAATTTTAGTTTTAGAGGGAACAATTTTGATAGAGTGGAAAGATAATAATTCAAAAAAGATTTATCAACAAAATTTAGTAAAAGTAAATCAATCTGTTCATAGAATTGTGAATGATACAACTAAAAATAGTGTATTTATAGTTTTTAGAAAAATTAAAGAAAAAGTTGATTATAAAGAAACTTTTTTAAATGATAAAATATCTTTTTAAAATCAAAACAAAATAAAATAGAGGAAACTGAATATGAAAGAAAAAATATCAATAATTGTTCCTTGTTATAATGAAGAAAAATATATAGAGCGATGTATAAATTCCATATTATCTCAAACACTTAACAATATAGAATTAATAATTATTGACGATGGAAGTAAGGATAATACATACAAGATATGTAAAAACTATGAAATTAAATTTCCAGATAAAATAAAAATTATTTATCAGGAAAATCAGGGACAAGGTATAGCAAGAAATATAGGGATAAAATATGCACAAGGTACATATATAGGATTTGTTGATGCAGATGACATAATTGATCCTACGATGTATGAAAAATTATATAATAGTATAAAGAAATATGATAGCGATATAGCAATTTGTAATATAAAAAAATATTTTGTAGATGATGGTTATGAAATTAATGAAAAATGTCTAAATAGTTCAGATGGTTTAATAAATATTAGAAAATATTTAAAAGATGGTATTAATAATGTTTATTCAATGAATAAACTTTACAAGAAAAGTATATGGGAAAAATACCGCTATAAAAATATGATTTATGAAGATTTAGAATTGTTATTAACAATGCAAAGTAATTGTACCAGAATTTCTTATGTATCAGATTTCTTATGTACTTATTTTAAACATGCGGGGACAACATCTACATCTTTTAATAATATAAATCATTTAGATTTCAAGATGGCATATCGCAATTCATTATATAATTCTAATAAAAAATATAGAGAAGAAATTGCATTTAATACTGCAAAAAGATTGTTACGATATTATAATTCTGGAAATTTTAACATTTATAAAGCAGATTTAATAGAATTGATTAATGAATTAATGCCTTTTTTTGAAAATAACAAATATATTAAATATGATACTGAAGTAAAAAGAATATTAGATTTTAAAGATTTGGAAGTATTGCCAAATATTATTTGTTATTCGAACTTTCAAAATAAAAATGTGGATTTAAGTAATTTAAGAAAGTATACAAGAGATGCTTTAATTATTGAATTAAATGAAAAAAATAATAATATTTGTTTAATGCCAGATAAAATTATAAATGAATATAATAAGGGTAATTTTGAATATATAGACTTATATTTTGCATTACAATATTTATTTTATAATGGAGGAGTATATATAGATAAAACAATTACAATAAAAAAACCTTTAGGAGAAGAAAGAGCCTCAAGAAGTTTTTGTTTATTCGAAGATGGAAAAATAATTTTTGGATTTAATAAAGGGAATAAAGTAATAAGTCGTTTATTATATAATATATTAAATTTTGATTATAATGTTGATGAAATTATTATAGAATTGAAGAAGCTTAGTATGTTTTAAAAACTAAAAAAGTTAAAGGAGGTATCGTTTTAGTGATCATATGTAGTGATTTGGATGGAACAATATTAGTGAATAAAAGCGTAGATATAGAAATAGCAAATAAAATAAAACAATATAGAAAAAAGAATAATTATTTTGTTATTGTAACAGGTAGAGGAAAGGGAGTTTTTGAAAAAGCAATAAATGATTACAATATTGATTTTTTTGATTATGTTATATTATCAAATGGGGGATGTATTTGTGATTCGAATCTAAAAGAAATAAAATATACTGCTTTTTCTAGTATTGAAGTTATTAATATTTTAGAGAAATTATCTTTATATAAAGATGAATTTAGGAAATATATTATTAATACTAAAGATGAATCAATAGATATGAAATATCAATACAATTTGAGCCAAGGTAATAAGTTTGTAATTAGTATTGCAATTCAGTTTTATAACGAAAATGTCACAAAAAAGGTTTTCCAAAATTTAAAAGCAATGATGGGTACAAAATATAATTTATTTATTAATAAAGATTGTATTGATATCTTGCCAAAAAATGTATCAAAAGATATAGCAATTGTACATCTATTAAACTTATTAAAGTTGTCAGAAAATGATCTCTATGTTATCGGTGATGGGAAAAATGATATATCAATGTTAAAAAAATTTAAAAATTCTTTTACATTTTCTTATTGTGATAAAGATGTATTAAAATCATCAAAATATATTGTAGAAAGTTACATGGATTTTTTTAATAAAATAGAGGATATGTAAACTATATTTTATTTAATGAAGTTTATAACTAAGTTGTTTGAGTTAAATAAGCATCCTATTAGAAGAATAAATGAATTTGAATAATGAAAAATTAAATAAAAAGAGGTAAAGAAAACTAATATAAATGTTAGTTTAATCTATAACCTCATTTTTTATTTTCCAATAATGTTGAATTTTTTTAAGTTCATCTATGCTGAT